>Ga0316204_10002939_pt1 | contig 36229 bp, 37 predicted proteins | sample 6monrhotite_MG_2_FD_205661 | JGI IMG/M metagenome (GOLD analysis project Ga0316204, IMG submission 205661) | Microbial mat bacterial communities from mineral coupon in-situ incubated in ocean water Damariscotta River, Maine, United States -... | ecosystem: Environmental > Aquatic > Marine >... | reverse complement strand
GTCATATGCGCAAATTCAACGGTGTTCCCAAGGAGCATTTTGGGCTATTTTTGAAGGAATGTGAGTGGCGTTTTAACAACAGTGACCCATCAACTCAATTATTACAGTTAAGACAATGGGTTAGAAACTATTTGAGGTAGTTATCTAGGACAGCCCCTTACTTTTTTTCAATGCCGTTTTAATGGCGTCCAAAACCACAGGAATATTAATAGGCTTGGTCAGGTAGCGCTGAAAGCCCGCCTTCTTCCCTTTCTCAATATCCCTTTTGGTTGCGGCGGCGCTCACCGCCAGAACGGGGATGTCCTTGGTGCTTTCTTCACTGCTGAGTATTTTCATGACCTCAAGACCGCTGATGCCGGGAAGGTTGACGTCGAGGATGATGATATCCGGCCGTTCAGCCTTCGCCCGCTCAATACCGAGTTCTCCCGTATGGGCCGAGATCATAGTCAGCCCCTCAATGCGTGAGATAATCATCTCCATCAAGCGCAAGTTTGCGGGGTTGTCTTCCACGTAAAGCACGGTGCCGCTTAAACCTGGGAGCCAGTCCGTAGCCTGCACGACCGCGAGTTCATCATCGATTTTACCACGGGACCGTTGTGAACCGGGATCGGCCAGGGGCACTTCAATCCAGAACGTAGCCCCTTTGCCAACCTCACTTTCCAAGCCAATAGTGCCATTCATAAGTTCGATCAGGTCCTTGCAGACGACCAAGCCAATACCGGTGCCTTCGATCTCGGTATTCTCGGCACCAAGGCGGCTGAAAGGTTTGAACAATTGATTTTGGGTATCGTCGGCAATGCCGTCGCCGGTGTCGGTCACGGCGATGCGCAACATATTGTCGGCTGTTACGTCCGTATTGACGGATATCGTACCGTTTTCCCGATTGTATTTAACGGCGTTGGACATGAGGTTCAAGACAACCTGCTTTAACCGCGTATGATCGGCGCGCACCATTGGTATGTCTTCGCCCGAGCCGGGGATAGAGACAGTGATGCCGCGTTTTTGGGCCATAATCGAAATGATCGATACACATTCGACGAAGATGTCCGTCGGGGAAATATCCTCAATCGACATCTCCACCTTACCCGCCTCAATCTGGGCCAGATCGAGAATGTCATTGATCAATTGCAGAAGATGCTGGCCGCCCTTCAAAATATGCTCGACGCAACCCTTCTGAATCTCTGTGAGCGGTTCCTCGGCGTTGAGTTCCATCATCTGCCCAAAGCCGAGGATCGCGTTCAGGGGGGTGCGCAGCTCGTGGCTCATGGATGACAGAAAATCAGACTTGGCCTGGTTAGCCTTATCAGCCTTTTCCACCGCTTTCACGCGGGCGCTGATGTCGGTGCGGATCGCAACATATTGGAACGGTTTTCCCTGTTCATCCTGAAATGGGACGATGGTGGCATCAACCCAATAATAGCCGCCGCCTTTCCTGAGATTACGGATAAACCCATGCCATACCTTGCCGCTCGAAATGGTCCGCCACAAGTCTGTAAAAAACTCAGGCGGGTGGAGGCCCGAATTCAAAATTCGGTGGTTTTGGCCCAGCAATTCCTCGCGAGGATAGCCACTGATGGTGCAAAACTTTTCGTTGATGTAGGTGATGTTGCCTTGGGCATCGGCAATACTGACAATGGCATGTTCATCGAGAGCCGATTTTTGGAAATCCAGTTCTCTTTGGATCAGTTTCCGTTCGCTAATATCGCGGACCATGGCGACGTATAACATGCCGTCTTTGGACGGGAGCAGGCTGATGCGGACCTCTATTGGAAAGGTCGTGCCATCTTTGCGACGGTGCGCTGTTTCCAAGGTAACCGGGTAAGCCGCTGGGTCTGCTTCCCCCAGGTCCCAGGTCTCACGCAGATTATCGAAGTCAATGGCAGTGTCCAATTGAGCCACGGAAAGTGCCGACAACTCATCGCGCGTATACCCTGTCTGATCGCAGGCGACTTGGTTGATGCTGAAAATTTTCCCATAGCGGTCATGGATGTAAATCGCATCCCCAGCACTTTCGACCATGGAGCGGAACTGCTCGGCACTTCGTTCGCGCTCCTGGGTGGAGCGGCGCACCCAGTACAGCAGGGCGACCATGAGGGTCGCCGCAACAAAAAGCAGCACGAGCAGCCCGATGATGCTGCTGCCCACCCCGCCGAGAATTTGGGATTGGTTCCTCAGTAGGCCCACCACTTTGGCGTTGGCGGAGAGATATATCTGCTCCAAGTCACTTTTGGTGTACGCAAGGCGGTCCGCCAAATAACGGGTTCTTTCGCTGTCAAAGGGGGCGGGCGCTTCCAGTAAAGCCTCAACGGCGTTCATGCTCTTAGAGATTTCGGCTCGGATGTCGCGGAAGGTCTTGACCTTATCCAGGTCTAAGGCGTACAGGACTGCATAGGTGGTGTCGAGTTCAAGCCACAGCTCATCTAAATGCGCCGGTGTTGCTGAAATGGAGGCGATGGTCATTTTTTCCAATAACCGCCCAAGCGCGGTATTGAGGCGGGTCAACTCTTCGTGCTGGTCAAGGGTATCGGACGTGATGTTTTTCTGAATGTCTTTAAACGTGCCGATGACCTGCCAGCCCCCGGTGATGGCAACTGCAAGAAACGCTGCGTAAAGGAACAGCATGAGGTGAAGGCGGTTTAGATGCATCGTTTGGTCCGCTATTGTATCGGGCAAGGGCCATTGCTGGCTCGGTCCGGCATCCAACAGGGTGCGCCAGTTTCAGCAAGAATTTGGCCGAGACGATCGCTTTGACGTGTGAGCACGGCACTCGTATCGCGCCCCCGGAGAATAATTTGGGAAAAGGTCAGGCGATAGACCGTGTTGAACGCCCCCGCATGCTCGCCAAGCCCCATCGGCAGCAAGACAGGCCGGGCATCTTCCGCGCTGGACTGTTCGGATACGGCCTGTTGCAGGGACGCCAGCCCGGGACCGACGTTCACCTTTGCGGTGCTCCCGTCAATTGCGACCACCGGGAAAAACCCGACTTCGCGCAAAGTTTGCATTTGCACCTCGGGACGGGTGAGGTATGCGATTAAATGGGCTGCAGTGGCGTGATCGGGACTTGTCTTGGGAATGGCCAACCCTGCGACAACGGCCATAAAGGCGCGTCCCTTGGGTCCAGCGGGGGCGGGAAAGGCAATGAAGTCATCGGGACGTTCATCAAAAGCCGCTTTCAGCCGTGCCGTATGATCCCACACCACCCAGGCATCGCCATTGAGCAGGGCTGGCCCCATTTCACTGTAGTCGGTAGAGGTGTGCGACATCTGATCCCACAACCGACGCACCATGCGCCACATTTCATGCGCTTCGACGGATTTGAACCCCCGCACCGTGCCACCGGTATACGACGGCAGCAGATATCCCTGAATAAAGCGGTGGAGCAACCCATTGGTGCCGAGCGGGAGGCCGATCCGGGGCTGGCCGGTTTCGGACTTGATGGCTTCCCCCCATGCCACCAATTGATCATAAGTCAGGCGATTGACGTCTGCGCCCGCGGGTAAATAGGCGAGCGCCTTGCGATTGGCCGCCATGAGGTAGGTTGCTTGCATCCACGGAATATAGGCTTGGCCCCCACCTTGGGTTTTGCCAAGGGTGTTCAACGCCGGAGAAAAATGACGACCTTTGATGCCGGTGAGGATATCACCGACATCATCAAGAGCACCCGTTGAGGCGAGTACGGCTAAATCCCCATGCATGCCGCCAAGAAGGCCTGCACCGCTCGCCAAGAGACGAAACTGATTGTCGTTGGGTACGAAATCAACTTTGCCTTCAAAGTCTTTCAGGATGATGCTGCGCATTTTTGTGGCTTCTGCCACAGGACTGAGTTGGGTTGATTCAAAAATAAGTGAATCTGCATATGCGGGGGCGCTCGCCGCAAAGATAACACCCAAAAGCGCAATAACCCTACATCTTGAGGTTGATAACATTCAAATTCGCCTAATATAAATTTAGGAGGCTGACATAGATAAATTCAGAGCACATACATTCATTCTGTACTATAGTTTCATAACCTTCAAGGAATTGCAGCTATTTATAGCAATTTAGATATTCTTTCCAACCTTGACGCTTCCGCAATCGCTTTGCCCGCCATCAGGTTCGGTGCTTCAGCAGCAGCAGCCTTGAGCTCCGCTTTGTCTGCAACAATAGTCGGAGGCATGGCTTTGATATTGTGTGGGAGTTTGGCGACTTCAAATCTTTTCTGGATAGCTTGTTTCACATCACCATATCTCATCTATGGAACGAAAACGGTACGCGGAGATGATCGGATGAGGTGTTTTGTAAGGATGCTGTGCCTTATCCCCATGCTTGGCTTAATAACGCCGTCGTTCGCTCAAGCTCAAGAAAAGCCTGTATCCACGGGGGACGCATCTACCCTGCAACTCAAGTTTTTCCTCGCCCCGGTTCAAACTAAGCCGGGCGCGTACACGTCGACTTTACGCATCGTTACGCCGATTTTAATCATCCCCGACACGAAACACTCGCCATTGGTCTGTCATCGCATGCCCAGGGTAATAGAGGCGCTGTTGAAGTACTTTACCCAATACCCCGCCCCGGTTAACCGTAAGCTTTACCTTGATATTGAGGCGCTCGACGCGCAAAAAACGAAGATGGCGGCATATGCGAACCGCGCGCTGGGCCGCAATGTGGTACGTGCCGTTTACATACTTGAAGGCGGACAAGCCATGTCATCAGGTACCGCCGCCCGGTTCCCCGGCGCCAGTTCCAATGCGTGTGGTGCCATTTTGGAAGAAAACGACCGGAAGCTCAAAGAAGCGCAAAAGCCAAAATAAGCCTGAAACCGCCGCCTAAAGCAAAGTCACCAGTTTGCTCACGGCTCCAATCACGGTCTGGGCGGTTTGCACGTTGCCCAGCACGTCTTGCAGTTGGTCCTCGGTTTTTGCGGCGTCGGCGTTTAACGCGTCCATGTGTTGGGCCAACTCGGCGAAGGCTAAGCTGTTGAGCGCAGCCGTGCGGTTTTGCGCCTTGAGGATGCTGATTTGGTTGCGCAATTGCACCGCCTGATCAGACAACGTCAACGCCTGCGCGTCCTCGCCCCTCTCCATCCATTTTTCCGACAGGGCCGACAAGTTGTTGGCGTTTTCTTCCAGCTGTACGATTTGGTCGTTGAGTTCGCTCATGTCACATCAGCCCTTTCATGGCATTCATGGTGTTGGAGGCCTTGATCGCCGCCGCCGTAAAGCCGCTCACGGCTTCCATCATCTGGGCAATGGCGACCTCGGCCTTGCCCTGGGTGCTGTCGGCGTGTTGCAACGCCGTCAGCAAAGCCGTGTGGGCGGTTTTCATCTGATTAAAGGCCCCCTTGGCATCGATGCTCATTACCGCTTGCAGGGCGAACTGTTCGCTCAGCGCCCGCTTTAAAATGTGCTGGCGTAAGATCTGCCCAGCCAAGTTGCTGGCGGTTGAGGATGCGGCTCCGGCCCCGCTGCCCATGACGTTGTAGGTCAGCACCAACTGCATCACACGGTCTTTTTGGTTTAAGACGTAATCGTTTTGAATATCGCCGACGAAGCTGCCCAAGGTATCGCTGACGGCGGTGACGACAGGCTCACCCTGTTCAACCAAGGTCAACAGCAATTTGACGCGTTCGCTTTCTACGTACATCGAGGCCAAGGCGTCCACTGCGACGTCTTTGAAACCGTCGGCCTCGGCCTTGAGTTCCGTGCGGTTCATATCGCTCAGGCTTGCATACAGCTCGTCATAGGTGCTGGACGTGCGCACGTTGGCAGTCTGGAGTTGGGCCTTGGTCGTGGCGTGGGCGATGGATGACAACAGCCCGGCGTAGCGTTGCAGCTTGCCCACCATCGTTGTCAGGGGGTCCAAGCCCCGCTTAGACGTCACCGGCCCTGAGTTGGCGAGAGCTATGGCGTCCACGACCGGCTTGCCGGTGGCGCGAACGACAATCGCGCACCCCTGACCCGGGTCACCAACCGCACACTGGGTGGGTTTAAAATTGAGTTTGACTGAGGGGGGACTGGACACGCTGAGCATCTGAGCATTTTTCAGCAGGCGACGTTCAAGGCCCGTGTAGTCTTTCGTCAGTTGCGCGGTGATGTCCACGGCCTGTTCAAATTCGGCGGCGGGCTGCGCATACAGATTAACGCCGCCCCCGCAGCCCGCCAATCCTAAAACACAAGCCGCCAAAGCCAGCACTTTATTACACAACATGTTCACCCTCCCCTGATGTTTGGTCTCACAGGAAGACGCACACCGGGCCGGGTTTGTGAAACGCGGGCCTCAGAATGTCTTGATTTGATTCAAGTTAATGCTTATGTGGAAAAAAATGATGTAAAATATTGAAAATGCTGTAAAATATTAAAAACTGAAAATCAGAATGGATCGTCGTTCTTTGGCTTTAGGAGCAGAACGCTTTGTTACGTCTTGTTAGCATCACGATCATCTGCCTGCTTGCGTCCGCATGCGCCGCCGTTCCCGTTCCGTTGAAAGTCGCCTCTTGGGCGGTTGACGGCATATCCTATTTGGTCACGCAAAAATCGGTTATGGACCATGGCCTGTCGGCGATGAACGGACAGGATTGTGCAGTTGTGCGCTTAGCCACCGAGGGCTCGGCGTGCCGGGATGAGCCAAGCACGGCGATCGCCTTTCAAGGCGCTCCTTTTACTCCAACGGTGCAGGCCCCCGCTGTCAGCCTTACCAGTCCCACGCTTACCAGTCCCACCCTTGCCAGCCCGACCTTTACGCCCACCACATTGGCGTGCGACGCCCCGCGAATATCAAGCGGCATGCCCTCTGACCGCGCGCTGTATCGTTGTGCCGAATTGCTCATCTACAAAGATGGACATGCGGGCGCACTTGACCAAAGTGAGCGCCGCATAGCGTTCTATTCAGACGCACAAGACACGGGTGGTGCGTTGGTGTGGAGGGGTGTGAGGCTGGCCGTGATCGACCTGGCAAACGTGGCGCAACTGCCGACAGATAGGCCCAACCTATAAGCGTCAGCCGTAAACATCTTCGGCGCGGGTGACGAAGGCTTGCATCATCTTGTGCGTGGCGTCGGTGAACACGCCGCCCATGACTTTTTCCAGCAACTGTGACCGGAACGCGAAGTCGATGTTGAAGTCGACCGTGCAGCCGTCCGCGCGCTCAATAAACACCCAATCGGTTTCCAGGCGCTTGAACGGCCCGCCGATATCGGTGACGTGGATGTGGCCCGAACGCTCGAAGGTGATGCGCGAGGTATAGCGTTCTTGCATCAGCTTAAAGCCCACCGCCATGTCGGCCACCATCTGGCCGCTGTCAGCCTCATCTTTGGATGTGATGCGGGTGGCGACGCACCAGGGCAGGAATTCAGGATAGGCGGCAACGTCGAGCACCAGATCGAACATCTGTGCCGCCGAAAACGGCAGCACGCGGTGCTCGGTATGAACCGGCATTCCCGCCTACCCCTTCAACTTGGCCGCACGGGCGGCTTTGAGGGCGGCAAAATCGGCGTCGGCGTGATAACTGGACCGCGTCATCGGCGTGCTGGCTACGTGCAAGAAGCCCTTGTCCTTGGCTTTGCTTGCAAACTCTTCAAATTCATCGGGGGTGACGAAGCGGTCCACGCCTGCGTGTTTGGGGGTCGGTTGCAGGTACTGGCCGATGGTGAGGAAATCCACGTCGGCTTCGCGCATGGCGTCCATGACGTCCAGAACCTGGGTATTGGTTTCGCCCAAGCCCACCATGATGCCGGACTTGGTAAACACCAGCGGATCAAGCTCCTTGGCACCCTTCAACAGGTCCAGCGAACGTTGGAAGTCGGCCCCCGGGCGCACGTCGCGATAAAGGTCGGGTACGGTTTCAAGATTGTGATTGAAGACGTCGGGGCGGGCTTGGATGACCTCCGCCAACGCGCCGTCTTTGCCGCGAAAATCCGGGGTCAGAACCTCGACCGTGGTATGCGGCGAATATTCATGCACCTTGGCGATGGACAGAGCGAACTGCCCCGCCCCACCGTCGGCCAAGTCGTCCCGGTCCACCGACGTGATCACCATGTGCTTGAGGCCCAGCTCGCGCGCCGCGACTCCGGTGTTTTCAGGTTCCAGCGGATCAACCGGGCCCGGTTTGCCGGTGGCGACGTTACAAAACGCACAGGCCCGGGTGCAGATGGAGCCTAAAATCATCACGGTCGCATGGCGCAGGGACCAGCACTCGCCGATGTTGGGGCACGCCGCTTCTTCGCATACGGTGTGCAGATTCTTTTCCCGCATCAAGCGCCGCGTCTCACCAAAGGCTTTCGACGTCGGCGCTTTGACGCGGATCCACTTCGGTTTGCGCGGCGACGGATTGTCCGCCTTGTGCGCCTTTTCGGGGTGCCGGAGTTTGGGTTCGCTGGTCATACGTAGTGCCTAACGGCTCCGCTTCATAAAATCAACACTCACCAGTGCTCAACAACAGCCGCCGCCCGGTTTTTTCGCCGTGATGATGGCCGACACCACGTATTTTTCGATGCCGCGACCGGGGGCCCAGTCGGCGATACCTGCGCGGCTTTCTTCCTTAATGTCGATGAATATGCTCGTAAATCCGGCATCCTCTAGCCACGTTTGCAGGTCGTCCACCAACGACGCCCCGGTGACGCAGCCCGACAACAGGTGATCATCGCCGTCGAAATCGGCGGGGAACGGTGCCGTCGCCACGACGTCTGATATGGCCAAGCGCCCGCCCGGCTTCAAGGTGCGAAACGCTTCGCGCAGCACTTGGGGCTTGTTGGGGCTTAAATTGATCACACAGTTGGAAATGATCACGTCAGCAGTGTCGTCGGCGATGGGCAGGAATTCGATTTCGCCCAAGCGGAACTCAACATTTTCGTAGCCGCCCTTGACCGCGTTGCCGCGCGCCTTGGCCAGCATTTCGTGGGTCATATCGACGCCGATCACGCGGCCGGATTTGCCAATCTTGCCTGCCGCCAAAAACGCGTCAAAGCCCGCACCGGCGCCCAAATCCACGACCACTTCTCCGGCCTTCATATCGGCAATGGCTTGGGGGTTGCCGCAGCCCAGCCCTAAGTTCGCCCCTTCCGGCACGGCAGACATTTCATCGTCTGAATAGCCGAAAAACGCGCTCATGGCTTCGGCAGAAGGGATTTCCGCATCTGAGGGTCCGCAGCACCCGCCGCCGTCATCAGAGGGCGCACAGCAGCCCGAATTGCCACCGCTTTCGGCGATCTTGGCATAGCTGTCACGAACGGTTTTGCGTACGGTGTGGTGTTGATCGGTCATGATATGATCCTCAATTCGGGGCTAGCATTTAGGGGGACAGGCGCCGCCTTGGCAGCAGTTATGGGTCAGGTAAGACAGCATTTCATCCATGCGGTTAAAGGCGGCGCTGTGCATCAATTTGCGACCGTCGCGCACGCACGTCACCAACCCGGCCTGTTTAAGCTGGGCGATATGGTGATTAAGGGTCGCCGCCGGAACGCCTAAGGCATCACCGATCTGCCCCACCGCCAAACCGTCCGGTCCGGCCTCCACCAACAAGCGGAACACGTCCAAACGGGTGTCGTGGGCCAGGGCGGCTAAGGCCTGAATGGTTACTGTTTTATCCATATTTCTAGAAATATAGAAATGAGTACGAATGTCAAGCGACAAGTATGCCGGATGTACGGTGGATACCTTGGCAAAACAGTCAAATATTGCCGAGTGACCCGGCAATATGTTCCATCTTTTCAAGGAGTTGAGCGTTTTGAATGATCACAACCCTTTGAAATCTCTTGGTTACATCACTGGCACAACTTTTGCTCGGTTATATCGAACGATACACATCCAAACAGTGAAAGCCATCTTGTCATGTCCATTGATAGCGTTAATCAAGCAACCTCAGCGGTGTATAGCGCCAGCCAGGCCCGCAAAGATTCTACGGCGTATCAAACCATGCAGCCCCATACGGACGATGACCAAAAACAGCCTTCCGACGCCACCGCAAGCAACGCCGTCACCGGAACAACGGGCAGCAACCTATCGAAAGAAGTGATCGATCAATTGATTGCTGAGGCGCAAGAAACCGGAGTGTCGAATGCCAACACAGATGAATACGATGGTCCCTTGTCGATAGGCGAACGGCATCATCTTGAAGACATTGTCAACAACCCTGGATATGGGGCAAGCGAGGCGAAGATGTTTGGAACATCTTCGGAGCTCGTATTTGCTTATAAGACCCGAGCGGAATTGATGGCTTCAATTACTTCAAACAGCGACATTAGCTCCGCCCGACTAGCGGGCATGGAAAAGGTCTTAGGTGAACGCACTGCCTATTACGAAAGTTTGGCGGGGCAAGATCTGACGCCTGCGGAAAAATACGCCAAGTTACTTGAATTCAACGCCAACCTGCCACAAAGCCATGACGCTACGCTCGGCTGGTCTGAATCCGGGCAATCCATGTCTTATTCTGACTACAACAATGCCCGGCTTGATTATCTGCAAAGTCTTATCAATAAGAATGGCCCGCAGCAAGCCAGTAAAGATAAACCTGACGCCGCGTTGCCCGTAGGCACTCAATACACTCCCGACGAAATTGCCAAGGCAACCGCCCCGCGTGAGATAACTGAGTTTGAAAAAATGAATTTCGTGACGGAAAGTGATCGAAAGTTATTTAAGGCTATGACGGGGTTGAATGTGGGCATGTATGGAAAGGTCACCGATAACAACGGGAACCCGCCCCGTGGCATGGACTTTCTCGCAAATCACTCGTTTGTAACGTTTCATATGGAGTTACAGACGGCACGAAGGGGACAAGGCCCACAGACCATTGCGGGCAAGGATATAACCGAAGCTGAATTTATGACGTTGATACAGAAATCTAAAGCCATTGTGATATCCATGGGGGAGATATTTAACGAAGACCTCACCACGAAGGGGCTTAATCATATAAGAAGCCATGCGTGATGTTTTTTCGCGGGTTGGCCGTGAAAATGAGTGAGGCTTTTGGTCGACCATAGATTAGGCGTGCCCCCGCTTAACGCCCCGCCCTTAAATCTCTGGCTGCTGCCATCAAATGCTTCAGTCCGGCCAAGCTGGTGGCACCGGGCACCAAGGTCTGCCCGGCAATAAACGCTGGCGTGCCTTGTAGGGCCAAGTCTTTCGCCAGGGCCGCGTTTGCAGCCAATGTTGCGCTGATGTCGCCCTCAAATGCGGCCATGTCCGCGCGCAGGCGCTCAGCATCGAGGCCCACTTCGGTGGCGATCTCAAAAATGCGGGCCTCATCCAAGGTGCGCGCCGCCATCAGAGCGTTGCTAAAATCCGCATACCCGCCTTGCTTTTGTGACGCCAGCGCGGCCTTGGCGGCAACCACGGATACGGGGCCTAAGATGGGATACTCTTTGACGACATAGCGAACGTTGCCGTCGTCTTTCAGCAACTTCATGACAATCGGATGGGCCAGCTTGCACGCGGAACAGCGATAATCTGAAAACTCAACCAACGTCACATCGCCGTCTGGATTGCCCAGCACGACGTCCTGAGGATTAAGATACAGGTTTGCTTGATTGGCAACGATGATCGTGCGGACGTTACTATCGGACATTTGCGTTTTTGATCGATGATCAAAATAGACCCACCCGGAAACCGCCGCCACGCCAAAGGCTAGGATTGAAAAGGCCATGGCAACGTATTCGATCTTAAATTTCATCTGAGCCTCAAGTGGGGGAACGGGCCTATATATCGCTCCAGAAGTTGGGCAGAAATAAGACGAGGATTGTTAAAAACTCTAACCGTCCGGCCAGTCCTGGTTATCCGCACCCCTTCAGTTTGATGCGGTTCGAATTGTGAGGCGAATATGATCTCTGCTCAAAACTAGCTTCTCAGAGGCCAAATGATTTTCGAGCCTCTTGAAACAGGGCTAAGGAATCTGCGCTGAATTTGAGGAGCGAATTCATATATCCTGTTTTCGTCTCGTTATTTAACGCAGCTTCCGGTGATGGCATTTTGGGGCCTCTGCCAAACATCTCGTCTCCTGCCATCCCCACATTTACACCAGAACCGGCTGTATAAGTCTCCATTTGGACATTGCCGTATAATTGTGTCAGACGCTCTTTCACATTTTGCGCTGTTTCGTCTAGGCTGCCTGTATTGTCGACAAGCCCTAAGCCGCCGGTTGAAGTGATGCCGCTTTTATAGCCCATATAAGCGACAATTTTTCCATTTGCACGAAAAACGCTGTGAACAGGCTGAGCGTTTTGTTTGGCAATTTGCTGGTCTAAAATTTCTTGTGGAATATCACCTGAAAAAGCCTGGGTACGCTGGCTCATATCCTGCCAGAAGCTTTTAGCGTCTTCCCCAACGAAATCAAATTGAGCGAGAAAATCGTCGTTCTCTAAAAGGTTCTCTAGCTTATTTGCGTTCGCCGAAGTGACGGTTTGATGCGGGACCGGAATGCCTTGTGCAGCGCTTGATATCTCTGCCAACTCAACCTCCTATAGTTGTTTTCCTATGGAGGTGATGCACATAAAGTGCCAGCTTTTCTGCAAATTAACTTATTGATATATATACACAAATGCCCAGGCCGAGGCGGCTCGTGATAGGAAGTTTCTGCCCAGTTGGAAAAAAAATACCGCACAACTCTTTAAATCGCCCCTGATTCGTAGACGCCTTCGGTTCTTGTTTTCCGCCGGGTTCATCGTTCGAGTCCTTGAGCTAAAAAATCAGTCTCCAAAGCCAGAGGCTAGGATTGAAAGGGCCGTGGCAAGGTGTTCGATCTTAAATTTTATGTGAGCCTCAAGTGGGGGAACGGGCCTATATATCGCTCCAGAAGTTGGGCAGAAATAAGACGAGAATTGTTAAAAACTCTAACCGTCCGGCCAGCATGCCCAAATCCATGATCCACTTCGCCGGATCGCTCAGCTCAGCAAAGTTTCCCGACGGCCCGATGCTCTGCCCCAGTCCCGGGCCGACGTTGGCAATCGACGTGGCGGCGGCGCTGATGCTGGTGGTGAAGTCCAACCCGGTGAGCGATAAAGCCAGCGTGATACCGCTCAACACGCCCATCATGACGAAGAAAAATATGTGCACGGAGCGGATGTTGTCGGCGCTTACCGGACGCGCACCCAATTGCGTGCGAAACAGGCCGTGGGGATACTGCAAATAATGAGTTTGGTTCATGCCTTCCTTGTATAAGGTCAGCAGGCGAAAGGTCTTCAACCCCCCTGCCGTTGAGCCCGCACAGCCGCCCAACAAGGTGAGGAACAAGAACACCGTCGTCACCCCCTGCCCCCAGGTTAAATAATCACCGCTGGCATAGCCCGTGGTGGTGATCACCGACACAATGGAAAAGGCGGCCATGCGCAGGTTGTCCAAAATGGGACCGGGATGATGCAGCGCCAAAAAGATCGTAAACAACGCCACGAACACCAAGGTGTAGCCCAGAAAGGCGGGCGTTTGACTGTCTTGGGTGAAAGCCTTGGTATCCAAACGATGCAAGAAGCGGATGTAGATGCTAAACGGTAAACTCCCCGCCAGCATGAAAACGACCGCCGCCCATTCAATACCCGCAGAGCCAAAATGGCCCAACGATTGATCGGAGGTCGAATACCCACCGGTCGAAATCGTTGTCATGGCATGGATGAAGGCCTCAAAGGCCGTCATACCCAACAGCCAATACACCAGCGCACAGGCCAAGCTCAGAACCACATAAACGCCCATGATGCGCAGGCATACATCCGCGATACGCGGGGTGATTTTGTCGTATTGATCCGAAGTCTCCAGACGGTAAAGCTGCATCCCGCCGACGCGCAAAAATGGCATCAGCGTCACCGCCATGACGATGATTCCAATGCCCCCGATCCATTGCAAGATGGCGCGCCATGCCAGCAATCCGGGCGGCATGGCGTCGAGTCCCGTCAAAATCGTCGAGCCGGTGGTGGTGAGACCCGACACGGCTTCAAACACCGCGTCGGTGAACGATATCCCCTGCCCCGACAGCCAAAACGGCAAGGCCGCCATCAGCGACATGGACAACCAACTGCCCACGGTGAGGACATAGCCTTCGCGTCGGCCGAGGCTAAAGGCCTGGCCCATTGATGCGACCATCAGCAACACGCCGATGAAGACAGAGATGGCCGCCGAAAAGGCGAACGCCTGCCAATCGAGATTGTCGTTGGTGACATCTACGATGGCGGGAACGGTGAACATGACGCCCAGGATGGTCATCAAGACGCCGATGGAAAATGGTACAACCTGATTCATAGCGAGAGCACCCTCGTAGGGAACGCGCAACACACAAACGGTGCTTCGCAAAAGCGTATGCGTCCCGGTCATGTGAGTTCAGTCGATGAATTAGGCTTGCGGGGGACCTGTTTGATGGTGGACTTGGGGGCGCTGGGTCCGGATCGTGACCTGAGGTTTGATGACCGACGCCACCCACAGCGTTGAGGGCGCAATGGTGTACGGACCAGCGGCGGTTACGGTTTCTAAATCGTCGTCATCGGCGTCTTCAAACAGAACCGTCTGCGCGTCAACGCTGCATGCAAGCGCCCCCGCCCCAAAGGCCGCGAGGCCATTGAAAACGATAAATCCGCACATCAGAACCATCAAAGTTCTGCGGATAAAAAGCATGGGTTGGGCCGTTGACATGTGCGGAGTGTACGCCCACATTTGTGTGCATACAATACTCCGTCGCTGCGGTTTCAAAACCGCTTATTTCATGAAACCCCCCCGCTAAACATAAAGAAGAAAACACGCCATGACCCACGTTCCCAATACCATTTTCAAGACCCGCGTTCGCAACGATTCCCTGCCCGGCGACAATCCGTTTGAATGGAAAGATGTCAGCACCGACGACGTGTTTAAAGGCAAAAACGTTGTTGTGTTTTCGCTGCCCGGTGCCTTTACGCCAACCTGTTCCACCAGCCACCTGCCGCGCTTTGAAGAACTGTCCGATGAATTCAAGGCCCAAGGCGTGGACGCGATTGTCTGTGTCTCGGTGAACGACGCCTTTGTCATGTACCAGTGGGGCAAATCCCAAGGGGCCGAAAAGGTCTTCTTGCTGCCCGACGGCAACGGTGAGTTTACCCGCAAGATGGGCATGTTGGTGGACAAGTCCAACTTAGGCTTCGGCATGCGCTCATGGCGCTATTCCATGTATGTGGAAGACGGCGAAATTACCAAGATGTTCTCCGAAGACGGCTTTGAAGACAACTGCGGCTCGGACCCGTTCGAAGTCTCCGACGCGGACACCATGCTGATCTACCTCAAAGGTCGCTAAGCCTCATACGTCACCCATGCGGTGCGTTTCGCCAGCTTGTCATACAAGGCTTGTGCGGTGACGTTATCGGCATTTGTGCGCCAATACACGCGGTGCCAGGACTCAGTCTTGGCCCGCGTGGTCACGGCCTCGATCAATCCCCGGCCCGCCCCCTGGCCCCGTGCATCTGGTGCGGTGTACAGGTCTTCCAAATAGCACACAGGTGCCGTCGTCCAGGTGTTGGCGTGCAGCACGCAATTGACGAAGCCTTGCACGACGCCGTCCACCTCGGCCACCCATCCAAACACCTGACTGTCTGGATCAAGCAGCCGCGCCCACGTAGTGTTAGTGACGTCTGCGCTCACGCTGGATTTGTAAAACTCAAGATAGCCGTCCCACAGCACCCGCCAGCGGGCTTCGTCTTGGGGTTCTAGCGGGCGGATGGTGACGCTCAGAGAAGGCTCAACCATGCATCTTGGCCCCTTTGGTCACCTTATCCACGTCCTTCTTATCCGCGCGAAGGGCGATGCCGACAATCTTAGCGTCTTCGGGTCCGAATTCACGAAACACGGCGCGGTTGGCGGCGTCATGCCCGGTCGAAAACATTTCCTCAATATAGGCAGAGGTGCGGATATTGCGGCTTAAGGCGCGATTATGAATGGTGGAAATTTTTTCGGCACTCGCGGTCAGCACAATCATCGGCTGGATGGCGAGCGGATTGAATGCGTTGCCCGCAGCGTCTTCATACGCTTCGCCTAAAATTTCAGGGTTTTGCCCGAGAACACCCGTCGCCAGAAAGGCTACGACGTTCAGCTTTTGCCAATCGGCAAGGTCATCACGTAAAACAATCGCAATTTTCGTATCAAACATATGGCCCCCATGTGGATTGAAGAACGGTCAGACACTGGATCAGAAATGCACAATGCGGCCATACGCGTCAAGCACGCGTTCGACCAAAACACGATATTAAACAGGATTTGAAACGCAGGGTTACAAAAGGTCGTTAAGGGCTCTTGGGAAACATTTCTCGAAGAACCGAAGCGGGGGCGTTTCGTGCGCTTATGGATTGCATATTTCCGGCCTCAGCTTGGTTTGCCTGTCCTTGGGTGGACAGGCTGGAGACGCCTGCCAGTTTGCTTGGACAGCGCGTTACGCACGGGCCATCTGGCAATTTATAATTGGCAACACACCAATCGCCATAGGCACAATTTGCGACACAGCCATAGCCCGCATCGCACGTTTCGCCAGCATAACTGTTTGACGTGGTCAAAAAAGCTGCGACAAAGATTAAGGAAACCACTAATTTCTTCATGACGACACCTCCAAAATTAATGCGCTAACGCGATGCGATCATCACCGGCATAATCTGGATAATTTGGTACAAAAGAAGTTTGCAGGCGCGCTAGACCACACGACACACGACCACCCCATCCAAACGGTTATACATCTTAAGGTTTTGTACGGGGTAAGTAAATATGTTCCCAAAAAGCGATGGATATTACGACTTAAAAATGCACCGCGCGGTCATAGGCGTCGAGCACGCTTTCGTGCATCATCTCGCTTAAGGTTGGATGCGGGAACACCGTGTGCATCAGTTCGGCTTCGGTGGTCTCTAACCCCATGGCGACGGTGTAGCCTTGGATCAGTTCCGTGACTTCGGCGCCGACCATGTGCGCGCCCAACAGCTCGCCCGTGGCGGCGTCGAACACGGTTTTGACGAACCCTTCCGCCTCGCCCAGGGCAATGGCTTTGCCGTTGGCTTGGAACGGGAAGTTGCCGACGCGGACCTTTTGGCCCTGCTCCTTGGCTTTGGCTTCGGTGAGACCGACCGAGGCCACCTGCGGATGGCAATAGGTGCAGCCGGGAATCTGTAACGTGTTCATGGGATGCAGGCCTTTCAGCCCGGCCATTTTTTCCACGCACAAAATGCCTTCGTGTGACGCCTTGTGCGCCAACCACGGTGCGCCCGCCAGATCGCCGATGGCATAGACGCCGGGCTCAGCCGTTTCGCACCATTCATTGGTGACCACGTGGGTGCGATCCACTTTCACCTTCGTGCCTTCAAGGCCGATGTTTTCCACGTTGCCGACGATACCTGCGGCGACGATGACGCGGTCATACTCGCGGGTCTCCGTCTTGCCGCCGACTTCTAGCGTCGCGGTGACGGTGGTCTTGCCTTTTTTGAGGCTTTTCACACCTGCGGACGTGATGATTTCCATGCCGTCCTTGGTCAGTGATTTTTCCAAGAAGCTGGACACGTCCGCGTCTTCCACGGGGACGATGCGGTCCAGCATTTCAACCACGGTGGTCTTAGACCCTAGGGTATGGAAGAAGCTGGCGAACTCGATACCGATGGCTCCCGAACCAATCACCAGCAAACGCTCCGGCACCAGGTCGGCCACCAAGGCCTCCTTGTAGTACCAGATCAGTTTGCTATCCGGCTCCATCCCCGGCAACACGCGCGCGCGGGCGCCGGTGGCGAGGATGATGTTTTTAGCACTGAGTGTGGCGACGGCTTGACCGTCTTTGGCAACGGCGACTTTGCCCTTGCCCGCCAACTTGCCGAAGCCGTCAAACACGGTGACCTTGTTTTTCTTCAACAGGTGGCCGACCCCTAAGTTGAGTTTTTTCGATACCTTGCGCGAGCGCTTAACGATGGCGTCGAGATCGAAGCCGACGCCTTCGGCGCTGAGGCCGTAGTCTTTGGCGTGGTTCATTTGGCGATAAATTTCTGCTGAGCGCAGCAGCGCCTTGGTGGGAATGCAGCCCCAGTTGAGGCAGATGCCGCCGAGGTGTTGATCTTCCACCAGTGCCACTTTCATTTTGAGTTGCGCCGCACGAATGGCCGCGACATATCCGCCCGGCCCGCCGCCGACAACGATGAGATCGAAATTTGAATCCGCCATATCCCAAGTCCCTCGTTTACAGCGCCAACGTGGCTGGTTCTTCAATGATGCGTTTGAACGCGGCTAAGAACAGCGCGCCGACCGAGCCGTCAACCGAGCGATGATCAACCGACAAGGTACAGCTCATGACCGTGCCGACAGCAAGCTGTCCATCCACGACGATGGGGCGTTGTTCGCCCGCCCCGACGGCCAAGATGCACGATTGCGGCGGGTTGATGATGGCGGCGAAATCTTTCACGCCGTACATGCCCAAATTGGAAATGGTAAAGCCGCCGCCGGTGTAGTCTTCGGGCATCAATTTTCCGTCGCGCGCGCGCCCGGCTAGGTCCTTGACCTCTGCCGAAATGACCGCCAGTCCTTTGTAATCCGCATTGCGCACGATGGGCGTAATCAAGCCGCCCGGTGTGGCCACGGCGATGGAAATGTCCACCGCGTTGAAGTGCAAGATGGCGTCGTCGGTCCACATGGCGTTGGCTTCGGGAACCTCAACCAAGGCTTTCGCCACCGCCTTGACTACGAAGTCGTTGACGCTGAGTTTGTAGGCACGTTCACCTTCAGGCGATGCATCGTTCAAGGCACCCCGCATGTCCAACAGCTTGTCGATGCGGCAATCGGCGGTGAGGTAGAAGTGCGGCACAGTCTGTTTGGACTCTTGCAAACGGCGCGCAATCACCTTGCGCACGTTGGAGTGCGGCACGGCGGTGTAGGAGCCGCTTTCCGGCATGGCTACAGGTGTCGCGCTCAAAGTTGGTGCCGCAATAGCAGGCTGCGCACCCTCAACGTCGCGCTTAACGATACGACCGTGCGGGCCGCTGCCTTGCACGGTGTTTAAGTCCAAGCCCTTGTCGGCGGCGATGCGTCGCGCCAACGGGGATGCGAATACACGGCCACCCGGTGCCGGGCTGGCTGCCGTAGGTTTAGCAATAGGTGTCGGAGCAGCAACAACAGGCGTCGCAGCGGCTGGGACGGGTGCGGGTGCAGGTGCAGGGGCGGCACTCGGAGCGGGCGCTGCGACCGCATAGCCGTCCAACGCCTTCGCGTCTTCGCCCTCTTCCAACACCAAGGCGATGACGGCGTTTACCGCCACGCCTTCTGTGCCACCGGGGACTAATATTTTGCCGACGATGCCCTCATCCACGGCCTCGACTTCCATGGTGGCTTTGTCGGTTTCGATCTCGCACAGTACGTCGCCGGATTTCACGCTATCGCCTTCCTTGACGGTCCAGGTCGTGAGATTACCTTCCGTCATGGTGGGCGACAGGGCCGGCATCAAGATTTCGATGGGCATGTTCTCGTCTCCCTTTAGGCGTAACAGATGGACTTGGCGGCGGCGGCTATCTTTGCCGGCGTCGGTACGGCCAGTTCTTCGAGATTGGCAGCATACGGCATGGGGACGTCTTCGCCATGCACGCGCACCACCGGAGCGTCCAAGTGATCGAAGGCTTGCTCCATCACCACCGACACGATCTCGGCGCCGACGCCCGACTGCGGCCAGCCTTCTTCAACGCTGACGATGCGGTTGGTTTTTTGCACCGAGTCCACAATGGTCTGCGTGTCCAACGGACGGATGGTGCGCAGGTTGATGACCTCGGCTGAAATCCCCTCGCCCGCCAACAATTCGGCGGCTTCCAGGGCCATGCCCACCATGCGTGAAAACGCAGTGATGGTGACGTCGGTGCCTGCGCGCTCAACCTTGGCCTTGCCAATGGGCAAGACAAAATCATCGTCGGACGGCACGTCAAAGGTGGTGCCGTACAGCAATTCATTTTCCAAGAACACCACCGGGTTGGGATCGCGAATGGCGGCCTTCAATAAACCTTTGCAATCGGCACCCGACCAAGGGGCTACGACCTTCAGCCCCGGCACTTGAGAATACCACGCGGCAAAGCATTGGCTGTGCTGTGCGCCGACCCGTGACGCAACGCCGTTGGGACCGCGAAACACGATGGGGCAGCCCATCTGCCCGCCGGACATATACAACGTCTTAGCGGCCGAGTTCACCACGTGGTCCATGGCCTGCATGGAGAAGTTAAAGGTCATAAATTCGACAATCGGCTTCAGCCCGCCGAACGCCGCACCGACACCCAAACCGGTAAAGCCGATTTCGGTGATGGGCGTGTCGATCACACGGCCCTCGCCAAACTCGTCCAGCAAGCCTTGGCTGACTTTATAGGCGCCTTGGTACTGGGCCACTTCCTCGCCCATCAAGAACACCTTGTCGTCACGGCGCATTTCTTCGGCCATGGCATCGCGCAGAGATTCCCGCACCGTTTGTGAAATCATCGGCCCGTCGTAATCAGGTTCAACGGGTGTCACATGTGCCATCGGGGCCGGGTCGGCGTGTGCCGCCGCATTGGCTGGGGCGGCATGGGCCGCCATGGCCGGTGCGTCGGTGGCGATAGGTGCAGGCGTAGACTTCGGCGTCTGCGCTTCGATCTCCACCATGTCCAGGTTGTCAGCAGATTCGCCGTCTTCCAAAATCAAGGCGATGACCGCGTTCACGGGGACCGCCTCGGAACCGCTGGGGATTAAAATTTTGCCGACGACGCCTTCGTCCACGGCTTCGACTTCCATGGTTGCCTTGTCGGTTTCAATTTCGCACAGCACGTCACCGGATTTCACCGTGTCGCCTTCCCTGACCGTCCAAGACGTCAAGTTGCCTTCGGTCATGGTGGGCGACAGGGCGGGCATTAAGACTTGAATAGGCATGATTTTCTTCCGCTCCTTACGCGTCGACCAAAATGTCGGTGTACAGCTCGGACGGATCGGGTTCCGGACTTTCCTTGGCGAACTCAGCGGCCTCGGTGACGATGGCCTTGATGTCCTTATCAAGGTCTTTCAGTACCGCCTCGTCGGCCGCCTTGGTCTTCAAGATCAATGTGCGCAGGTTATCGATGGGGTCTTGTTCGGCGCGCACCTTGGAAACTTCGTCCTTGGAGCGATACTTGGCCGGATCTGACATGGAGTGCCCACGGTAACGATACGTGAGCATTTCCAGGATGTATGGGCCTTTGCCGCCGCGCACGTGCGCCAACGCCTTGGCCGTAGCTTCGCGCACCGCCAGCACGTCCATGCCGTCAACTTGCAGGCCCGGAATACCGTGGGCCGAGCCGCGCTGGTACAATTCGGTGGTACTGCTTGAGCGATGAATGGCCGTGCCCATACCGTACTTGTTGTTCTCGATGATATACAGCACCGGCAGCTTCCACAGCTGCGCCATGTTGAAGCTTTCATAAATCTGGCCCTGGTTCACCGAACCGTCGCCGAAGTAGGTAAAGCACACGCCGTTGTCTTTGTTGTATTTGTGGGCAAACGCCAGCCCCGTGCCCAGCGGCACCTGACCGCCGACGATGCCGTGGCCGCCGTAGAACTTTTTTTCGCGCGAAAACATATGCATGGAGCCGCCCTTGCCCTTGGACAAGCCGTCGGCACGACCGGTCAGCTCCGCCATCACGCCGCGCGGGTCCATGCCGCACACCAGCATGTGACCGTGGTCCCTATAGCTGGTGATGACGCTGTCTTGGGGCTGGGCGTGGGCGTGGGCGCCAACCACCACGGCTTCCTGGCCGATGTAGAGGTGGCAAAAGCCGCCGATCAATCCCATGCCGTACAACTGCCCGGCTTTTTCTTCAAAGCGGCGGATCAGCAACATGTCCCGGTAATAGGCCAGCAGGTCGGCGGCAGCGGCCTTGGGTGCTGCGGCGCGACGGCGGGCCGGTGATTTCGTTTTTGCGGGCGTGCGGGTTGATTTGACGGCTTTGGCAGCTTTAGCCATGCTTACGACCTCCAACGTTTAACGTCGCTTCAAATCGGCGACCGGAAGCCTTGAGGATACAGACGCAGAGTCCCCTACGCAAGGAAATTGCGACATTGCAACTATCTGTAAAACATAGACAAATTACGTTTAACTTGATTTTAGTTAAAAATAGATAGCCTCATATAAATCGCTATCTCTTGGGTATTGTTAAAACGGAAATATCTTCGGAGAGCGTGCGCTCAGATACCGTATCCAGGTCACTGATCAGGCGCAAATCCGCCGCCATGCCATCTATTAGCTGACCAAAAAGAATAAGCGTTTCAGGCTTTAAGGCCTCGCCCTTATCCGCTTCCAATTTCACCAGCAATAGATTGTTCAGGGCGTTATTCACCGTGTCATGAACAGTCGCCATGGTCGAGCGCGCGGCAGCAAGGCGTTCGGCATCCAAGGCGCTCTTGCGCCGACGCCGCCTGATCATGCGCATTTGATCTATGGCAATGGATATGGCGATAAACCCAATTGCGATCTCCACCTCTTCCGTTCGGATAAATATCAAACCATCGATGAAATCGATAAATTTTATATATAAATCCATTTGGAAGAGGCTGTATTCTATGACAAAGAAAGCCACCGTTAATAGTGCGAAGAGTGTCACTAAATAGCGCACGAACCATTGTTTGCAGAGAATTAGCATGACAGCATTGTCCTTAAAACAATCTAAGAATGATTCTTAATTATGTAGACTCTGTCTGTGAGAATTTAAAGGCAAATATGTGGTGGGAGAATGCCGCCCTACGGGCTTAAATTCAGGGCCTATCACCTAAACAAAGGTATTCAGCAGTTAAAAAACCTGAAGCCTAGTGGCAGCATGCAAAAATAGAATTTAGGGCCACTTCTTGGTGAACCATTATTACTGCGTATGGTCTGTCATTGATCAATCTTGCGTCACATCGGGCCGAAAATAGTTTTTCAACAGCCTCAGCCAGAAGCGGTCAAGAGTACGGAGATCATAAAGGCTTAGCTCTTGGCCCTGCACCTTGACCAATAGGCCATCACGCCCAAAGCCATAATAAGAATTGGGACCACCGCTAACATCACCGCGCTCGCCGCAGGAAATAAGACAGCCAAGGCCATTGCGCCGCCCGCACCGAGGATGAAGCCGCCAGCGCCCCCGACGTATAGCAGGATGAGGTCTAGTGTGGAATATGAACCTGTTTCGCCCCTTTCAGTCCCTTCCACCTCGGGCCGAAGCGTTGGGAAGTGTTCCAGACCGGGCAGTTTCCTCAGACTTCCGGCGATGATCAACAGCGTGAGCAAAGTCGATGCGATGTTGTCGAAAATCTGCCTTTGGGAGGCATCCGTTTTGTAATCGGCGATATCAACCAAAAAGACAAAATAGAATGCTAAGATGCAGAAGACCCAAACGAACGTCACAAGCGTAACAATGATGACATTTCGCAAATTCGTTTTGCTGTTACGTGCTCTATGAAATGCAAAACTCCCGACCATGATCTTATAAATAAAGGGCATGGCCAAGACCGCTTGGATGAATTGAAAGTGGGACAGGTTCCCAGCTCCGACCACAGCCCCAGCGAAGACTTCAAAACCAAACATGTACGTGCCGTAAACGGCCAGATCGCGAAGACTGAACAAAAGGGCTGCCATCGCCGCCATACGGCTTTGCTTCGTGTGAACAGCAAAAACCAGAAGGACAAAAAACACTTGCTCCAGAAATACGACCCACTCCGGCATGCCCACACCGAAGAACCAATAGGACGTAATCGCACCCAATCCATATAGAGCATATAGAGGCCATATCGGCCATACTGCGTGGTCTCTGTTCATCATCGAGCTTTCGAAATTTTTTGGCATGTGGGTTCACAATGACGGTATATAAATAACAACTTAAAAGAAATTAATTTGACTTTAACCCATCCATAGAATGCATCAAATGGGTCGTAAACAGTCGCAACCATCAGCCCTAAATTAGCCTGCTCAAACGCGTAAAGCAGACATCCATGCTCCGAATGTCGGTTTATGCACCTTACAGCCTTTGTTTGGGTTAAGGCCCGTAACTTAAGCCGGAGATTCACGCCTTAAAGCTATGCGAATGCTCGATCTTGGCGATGTGCAGGTCGTATTCGGCGTACCATTTTTCACGGCCCTGCCCTTTAGCCATCATGTGCTCTGGGTGGTCGCGCCAGGCTTCTATAGCTTCGATTGAGGCCCAGTAGCTGACCGTAATGCCAAAACCGTTTGCATCGCGCGCACTGTCAAAGCCTAAGCATCCGGGCTGCTGCACCGCCAACTCGACCATGCGCGTCGCCGCTTTGTCATAGCCTTTGGGGTCGGCTTTAGTGCGTTGGTTGGGAAAGATTACGGCCCAGTACGGCGGTTCGGGGCGGTTGGAATGGCTCATTGCGCGTCTGGCTCCACCTGAATGGCCGCCACGTGTGGTGGTGCGGGTGGGCGGGTGATGACCAGAACTTCGTCCTTAAAGCCATAGCCGAGCAAGAACCGGGCGCGCTCTTCCAACAAATCGGGATCGATGCTTTCAGGGCGGAGCGCAAAGACCTTAAGGTCCAAGTCCATACGTTCGGCGCGCACGTCGAGAACCTGGGCCTGCAAGGCGCTGACGTCTTGGCGCAGTTGGGCCATGGCAATCAAGCCCCGGTCCCCCTGCACCGCGTGGTAGGCGAAATACACCACCACCGTCATGCCGATGACCGGGCCAGCAATCTGCCCTGCACGCACTTTGAATTCACGAACGATCCCCACTGCAAGCCTTCTTCCCGCGCATGATATGGGTCAATACACCCGACATTCTTGTCAGTCTCACCGTTAAATATGCCCCCTAAACCCTTAAGAAGACACTAAAGTTCGGCTTCCAGGCGTTCGCAAATGGTTTTGAGCACTTTGATACGGGCGAAGTATTTGGAGTTGGCTTCGACCAAGGTCCAAGGCGCCATAGCCGTGGACGTGCGCTCGGTCATATCGCACACGGCACTGACGTACTCGTCCCATTTATCCCGGTTGCGCCAGTCCTCTTCGGTGAGTTTGAAGCGCTTATAGCCGGTGGCTTCTCGTTCTTTGAAGCGCGACAGTTGTTCTTCAGCCGTAATCGCCAGCCAGAATTTGCACACGATGACGCCGTGGCGCGCCATTTCTTCCTCGAAATCGTTGATCTCGCCATAGGCCCGCTGCCAGTCGGCGTCGGAACAATAGCCCTCGACCCGTTCCACCAGCACGCGGCCGTACCAGGACCGATCAAAAATGGTGACGTTGCCCAAGCGCGGCAGATGGCGCCAGAAGCGCCACAGGTAGGGCTGGGCCTTTTCTTCGTCGGTGGGGGCCGCGATGGGTACGATGTCGTAAAAACGGGCGTCCATGGCCGCCGTTGCGCGGCGGATGGCCCCGCCCTTGCCCGCCGCATCGTTGCCTTCAAACATGCACACCAGCGAATGCTTACGGAACTTTTTCGACCGACACAACTGGTTCAGGCGCCCTTGGTAGTGTTCCAATTTCTTGTTGTAGTCTTTCTTCGTCAAAGTCTGTGTATAGTCGAGCGATTCCAGCACATTAATGCCGTCCAAATCATCCTTAGACGCCGACACAAACGGTGTTTTCGCGGCCTTGGACTTGGTTTTTTTCAAAGACGCCATACGTTCCTTGACGGCTTTGAGTATCGTGCGTCCGACGGTTAGGTTGCGATAATTGTCGTCCGACGCCTCGACCACAATCCACGGCGCGTGGCCGGTAGAGGTCCGTCGCAGCACCCGTTCGGCGACCGGGCGCAGGGTGTCGTACATGTCGACCCGTTCCCAGTCCTTCTTGGTTACGCGCCACTTGGTTTCCTTTTTGGATTCCAGTTCTTTGAGGCGCTTTTTCAGGTCCTTCTTCGACATGTGCAGCCAGAATTTCAGCACCAACGCCCCTTCTTCGGCCAGCATGCGCTCGAACCGCAGGAATTCTTCCAGGTAGGTGTCTAGGTAATCGGCGTCTTTGCCGCCTTCGATATGCTGGCGCATGGGGAAGCTGTACCAAGAACCAAAGAACACGCCGATCTCGCCTTTGGGCGGCAGCTTGCGCCAATAGCGCCACATGGCCGGGCGTTCCAGTTCTTCGTCGGTGGGGTCGCCCATGGCGTGGGCGTGAATGTTGCGCGGATCCATCCAGAAGTTGAGCGTGTTGACCGTCTCGCCCTTGCCCGCACCGTCGACGCCGGAAATGATCAGCACCACCGGGAACTGCTTGCCTTCGCCCAGTTCAAACTGCACGTCCAACAAGGCCTCGCGCAGCTTCGGAACTTCTGTCTTGTAGGTCGCCTTATCGATGGCATGGCCCAATTCGGCAGCTTCAAACATCTTATCATCTCCCTCGCACCTTTGGCTCCCCCGAAACCGTAACACGATCAGGGACTTATGCGTTAAAAAAGGATGACATCGTAAATCTCGCCGCAATCGAGTGCGATATATTCAAAGTGATCTGAAAATCAGCGGATCAGGCGTATCGTTCGGCAATTTTGTGAATAAGGTAAAAGCATGAAAATGCCCCCAAAAGGTTCCCCCCTGCCCCGGAGGTCATCGTTCAGACATGCGTTCATGATCGAGCCATGGCCGGGCGGGCGGACAATGGGGGCGCGGCTGGCTTAATATTTTGTCAGATGATCTCATCCTCATCAAACAGTGGATCTGCTTCAATATCCTTTTCGATAGCTTCCATATTCTTTCCAGCAGTTTTCATTTTTTGCACCTGTCCAATATGAAAAAGCGCGTCTCCGGGATTCACGAATGGAAGATTTGTGCGTCCAATAATGACGCCATCATCACTGGACTCTATTTGCTGGTCCTCATCTCCGAATGGGTCAGAAACGTATCCCAAGATGTCTCCTCTGCGAACCTGATCACCGATGGTGGTCAGTGCTCGAAACACGCCGCCCACGGGTGAACGCACCCAACGACTACTTTTAACGTACACCGGGAGGTTTTTGGGGGAACTGATTTTTCTGCCGCCAATCATGCCTTTGTGTTTCAGAACATTCAAAATGCCCTTCAGGCCCACCCGGATTGCAAATTCATCGAACCTCAGCGCTTCTCCAGCTTCGTACAGCAGCACATCTACACCATTTTCTTTGGCCACCTTACGAAGTGACCCCTCACGCAATGGCGCTTCCATGACGATTGGTGCGCCAAACAGAAATGCCGTTTCCAATGTTTCAGGATTATCCGAGTTAAAGCGCACTTGCGGAAGATTTACGCGATGAAGGGCTGCCGAGTGAATATCAATTCCGAAATCACAGCGTTTGATAATTTCCGTATTGAATAAATGTGCCAGTTGTCCGGCCAGAGAGCCTTTTGCTGCGCCTGGGAATGACCGATTGAGATCCCGGCGATCCGGCAAATAGCGCTGCCCGCCGACAAATCCAAAGGTATTGACCACCGGCACACAAACAAGCGTACCTCGCAGTCGGCGAATGGAACTGGCACGCAGCAACCGCCTTATAATCTCAACACCAATGACTTCATCGCCATGCACGGCCGCGCTGATAAAAATCACCGGGCCGGGTTTGCGACCATGAATGACACGAACCGGCATGACTGCAGGCATGTGGTTGCTGAAAGAACCAACCGGTAGGTCAATCGTGACCTTTTCCCCGGGGCGGACGATCTGACCGCCAATTTCAAATGGCGAACGCACGTCTTAGCCCTTGCCTTTGGTTTTTGTTTTTCCGGGGCGGGCGTTCTTTTCTATAAACTCGATAATCTTACCCGCGACGTCGATTTCAGTGGATTTTTCAATGCCCTCCAAGCCCGGCGAAGAATTGATTTCCATCACCACCGGGCCGTGGTTAGAGCGCAGCATATCAACGCCACATACATTCAGCCCCATACTCTTTGCAGAACGTAACGCTGTGCTGCGTTCCTCTGCGGTGATTTTAATCGGCTTGGCAGAACCGCCACGGTGCAGGTTTGACCTGAACTCACCTTCGTCACCTGTTCTCATCATGCTTGCGACTACTTTACCGCCGATGACAAAGGCGCGGATATCTGTTGCCCCGGCTTCTTTAATGAATTCCTGAACGAGAATATTCACCTTAGCCCCGCGAAAAGCCTCAATTACAGACTTAGCGGCTTTGGGCGTTTCGCCTAAAACGACACCGACACCTTGTGTCCCCTCCAAAAGCTTAATGACAACCGGTGCGCCACCAGCGATTTTAAGCACCTCGTCCGTCATCTTTGTGTCATGGGCAAAAGCCGTTACAGGCAGACCAATACCTTCACGAGACAGCAATTGCATGGAGCGCAATTTGTCGCGCGAGCGCCCGATTGCGACGGACTCATTCAATGGGTACACCCCCATCATTTCTAGTTGCCTCAAAACAGCCATGCCGTAAAACGTGATAGAGGCACCGATACGAGGGATAACGGCATCGTAACCTTCCAGCTTCTCCCCTGCGTAACGCAATTCCGGCCGATGAGACGTGATATTCATGTAGCATTTGAGCGTATCGAACACGTTGATTTCGTGACCGCGCGCCTCTGCGGCTTCGACAATACGCTTATGTGAATAGAGCTCGGCATTCCGAGCCAACATTGCAATTTTCATAGTAAAATCCTCGTTAATCAGCACTGCGTGCTTGTTTGTAATGTTTGCCGGTTAGATACGACCGTCCGGGGTCAATAATATAATTTCCACGCAAGGCGGTTCGTCCCAACAACAACCTAAACCCCATTTGATCTCGATTTGTCAGCGTCACTTCAATGACATGGCTACGCTTCCCCATTTCAACAGAAGCCTTGATGACATACCGCATTTCATGGTGACCGCTCGAACTCCTAACCTTGCGGCAAGCATGAACAGGTGCTCTGCAAACTAGGCGTTCTTTGTTGTTCCGTTGCACGGGGTGAACTTCGAACTCAACCCAATCTTTTTCATCGTGCTTGTAGGGTTGAATGTGCCATGCATGCATTGCTGAGGTACGGGCACCAGTATCGATTTTCGCCTTAATGCTATCAATACCAAGTTCTGGAAACGCGACCCATTCGCGCCAGCCAATTGTTACCTTTTGCTTGAATTTTTTCGTTGAAGAACGCTTATGTTTGGTTGTCGCAGGCATTTATAGTTTCTCATCATTGAGGATCAATTTCGGTTAAGCACTTTCAAGCGGATCATTAAATATTCAGTTGCTCTTAATATATGGGATTTTTTGCAAAAACACTCGACATATTTGGAGATTGGCCAACGCGCTAAAGGCTTACGGATCGCTGACGAAGAAACCGAACATGACCATTATCGCAGAGGGCAGCAGGCATAAGATAACGTGGGCGACGGCGGCATGGACTCTGTGTCGGTGCGCCCACGGGGCAGCAAGGTCATCGCCGCCATGAAACGCGAAGCCGAAGAAGGTGAGTTCCGCCCCAACCTGCATCGCGGCGGCAAGGCTGTGCGGGTAAAACTCACCAAGGGGGAGCGCGCACCGCCGTCGAGGCCGCACGGGTCATGGGCCTGGGGGTGGCGGGGTTCGTCCCTCGGGCCTGGAGGGAATTGAGACCGTAACGAGCCTGGACATTGCGTCCTTGATCATCGAACACATCGAAAAAAAACGCCCGCGCGCCTAAAGTCTATCGGTCGAAACGGCTGTAGGGCACAGCAAAAGGGCGGCCGAAGCCGCCCCTTTTCGATTTTTCAACGGTGTCGCGTCTATGCGTTCTTGATATCAACCAAGAAACTGTCCACCTCGCCCCGCAGGGTTTCCGACTGACGGCTGAGCTCGGTCGCCGCACTCAGAACCTCGTTCGACGAAGCGCCTGTTTCCGACGCCGCCTGGGTTACCTGACTGATGGTGCCGGAAACTTCCCCGGTACCCGCCGCCGCCTGTTCAACGTTGCGCGCGATTTCCTGCGTCGCCGCGCCCTGTTCCTCGACGGCCGCCGCGATGGCCGCCGCGATCTCGTTCATTTGGCCGATGGTCGAGCCGATGGAGCCGATGGCTCCCACCGCGTCCTCGGTGGCACCTTGGATGCCACCGATCTGAGCGGAGATTTCTTCGGTCGCCTTGGCCGTGGCATTGGCCAGATTTTTCACTTCCGAAGCGACCACTGCGAAACCTTTGCCCGCTTCACCGGCACGCGCCGCTTCGATGGTGGCGTTGAGTGCGAGCAGGTTGGTCTGGTCGGCAATGTCCGTGATCAATGCCACCACCTCGCCGATCTTCTTCGCTGCGGCGGCCAAGCCCTGAACCTTTTCGTTGGCCCCATCGACTTCGGCCACTGCGGCCCCCGCGATCTGTGTCGATTGCGTCACCTGGCGGGAGATTTCGGAGATCGAGCTGGACAGCTCCTCGGACGCCGAGGCCACCGTCTGCACATTGGTGGATGCTTCTTCCGCCGCCCCCGCCACGGTGGTGGCCTGCTGGCTGGTCTGCTCGGCGGTCGCCGACATGGTCTGCGCCGTCGATTGCAACTCGGTCGACGCCGACGAAACCGTGTTCAGCATACCGCTCACCCTTTCGTCGAAGGTCGTGGTCAACGTATCGATGCGTGTGGCGCGTTGTTCGCGGGCTTCCTGTTCGGACTTTTGTTCTTCAGCCAACCGGTCGGCCTTGATCATGCTGTCCTTGAACACCTGCACCGCGTCCGCCATCTGGCCGATTTCGTCGGTGTTGCCGATACCCGGAATATTGATGTCCTTGTTGCCGCCGGATAGCGCGGCCATGGCGTCGGTCATACCCGAAATCGGACCGGTGATGGAGCGTCCAATGACAACCAATAATAATAGCAGCAGACCTGCAGCCCCAACGCTCGCCACGATGGTGAGGATTAGCGTGGTCGTCAGGATGTTGTGCATCTCTTCGACGGCGATAGCGGATTCCTTTTCAATGGACGTGGCGATCACGGCCAAATCCTCGTTCATGCCAACACCCGCCCCGTCCAAGACGTCGTCAATGGCGGCGAACGCCCCCACGGGCGCGCCGCGTTCAATCAACCCCTTCAGATCAACCAGGATACCTTTTTCCAGGCCATCGATTTTCGCACCCAGCCCTTGGGCGATCGTGCGTTTTTCCTCGGTGTCGGCATCTTCAATCAGTTGCACGACGTGTTCCCTTAAGTACGCGCTTTTGTCCCTTACGATGTCTTCGCGTTCCGGCACGATGACGCCCTCATCCTTATCGACGATGCTGTCCATGGCCGCCAGCATGATGTCCATGGTCGCAAGTTGCATGGACCTGACGTTGTTCATCTGCGCACTGCGCGCTTCTTCCATCTCTGACGCGCTTTTCAACTGGGCTTCCGAATATAACGAAATTCCAGACAAAATCGTCAGCGCCAAAATTGATAGCGCACCGATACCAATTAGTTTTTGTTTGATGTTGAATTGCATTTTTATACTCCGGTTTTGCGGAAGGCTTTATGAATTTGCATACGTCGTTCGGGAGAATAGTCGCCTGAAGGGTCCGCCTTGCTAACAATGATCTCGTCAGCTCCCCAAAAGCGCTCCATGATCGTCGCTTGAATATCTCGTACCATAATTAATCCCAGACTCGCTTACACTATCTGGAGTACGTAAGCACGAACCATGCAGTTACCAATGATATTTTCGTGCCGAGCTGAGGGGAAACGCCGGTTCTGCCCCTTGGGCCGTCAAAAATCCCGTGGTGCCGGTGGGGGCGACCTGCTGCGGTCCGATAACGGGACTCAGGTTTTGGACGTCGATTCCCCCCGCCTCGGTCTGGAAGGGATTGAGATCGTAACCGGATTGGACATCGCGGCGTCGATCATCGACCACATCGAATAAAGCGCCCGCCCACCCAAGGTCCTATCGACCAAGGCACATTTAGGCAGCCCTGCCCCTTATCGTTTACCGTTTTTGCGGTCAAGTTCGGCTTGCCATTTTTTAGCAAGACGAAGATCAATATAGGACGGCTTTTCCGGGGCTAGGGCTGACTTAATCGCCACCTCTAGAGGAATGCCCCGTTTAAATTTATGACAACCGGCGGTCGCGTAAGGAATGTTCCACCAGGTGTAATAAAAGTATTCGGTCGTTCCGGCCCACTTTCCGGCCGCCCGTTTGTGGGCCTCTTCATGACGCACGGTATCGGCATGGCTATCTTTAAGCCATTGGGTCATGGCCCTTGCCGCCTTGCCGCTGCCAGATGCCGCCCCGGACGTGAAGTTGTGCGCGCGCAGTTTTTTGAGAAAGGCCGCATGGCCGTCGCGCAGTTCCTGGGTACATTTTCGCTGCGCAGCGTGCGCGGGCAAGGCCATAGCGACACATATGAACGCCGCTAAAAAGACGGCACCGCATGCCCGATTAAGAAATTTTGAGTGTTTCATCTTCCCCCCACGTGTCAATCCGTATCAAGCAAAGATGCCACCATTGCCTGTATAGATCAATCGTTTGTGCCGGACTAACGCAGTCGACCCATGGGGGTGCTTAACGCGCCTTTTTTGAGCGCCAGCAGGCACAAGATATCGTGGGCGATGGTGGCGGCCGCGATGGCGGTGATTTCCGACACGTCATAGGCCGGGGACACTTCAACCACGTCGGCACCAACCAGGTTTAGCCCATCTAGGCCGCGCACGATGTCGAGGGCTTGGGCCGATGTCAGCCCTCCCGGCACCGGCGTTCCGGTCCCCGGTGCAAACGCCGGATCCAGGCAATCCATATCAAATGTCAGGTAAACCTTAGCATCGCCGACCCGCTTGACAATGGCAGCGGTGGTGGCGTCGACCCCGTGCCTGTGCACCCACGGCGCGGACAGAATATCGAAACCATGATCTGAATCGTTGTAGGTGCGAATACCCACTTGGCTGGACTTGGAAACGTCTATGAGACCTTCGGTTTTGGCGCGCAAGAACATCGACCCGTGGTCATGCCTAGCACCGTCATCCTCCCAGGTGTCAGGGTGGGCGTCAAAGTGCACCAACGCCACCGGGCCGTGTTTCGCTGCTATGGCGCGTAATATGGGGTACGAGACAAAATGATCGCCGCCCAAGGTCAACGGAAATACCCCTGCCCCCAACAGTTCGGCAATATGGGCCTCAATGGTTTCCACCAAGGTTTCCGGATGATGCGGATCGACGAAGCAATCGCCGTAATCGACCACGGCCAAGGTGTCGAACGGATCGAAGCCAAAGGGAAAGGCCTTTAATTCAGCCAACTGCGTTGATGCGGCGCGAATGGCGCGCGGGCCGAGGCGCGCACCGGAACGATTGGTCACCGCGCCGTCATAGGGCACGCCGGATACCGCCACGTCGGCACCGGACAAATCACGGGTATAGCGCCGCCGCAAAAAGCTCAGCGCGCCCGCATAGGTCATTTCCGCCTGACGACCCAAAAGGTCCGTCTTGCGAAAGGCTTGGTCGCCATTTTCCGTGTTCGACATGATATGCCTCGGTGTAACTCAGATTAGGCGTATATTGCACGACACTAGGCACAGGGCAACGGATTTAGTATAGAACGCACACTGCTAACGAAAGGCCCTAAGCGATGAGTGAGTGGACGACGGACGACGCGCAAGACCTGTATCGCATCCAGCATTGGGGCGACGGGTATTTCAGCGTCGGTGACGATGGCAAGCTGCTGACCCTGCCCAATGTGGGTACCGAGGAAGTCCCCATCGCCTTGCAAGACGTGGTGGACGAACTGCGCGACCAAAACGTCCAATTCCCCGTGGTCATGCGCTTTCACAACATCCTGAGAAACCGCGTCAGGCAACTCAACGCAGTCTTCCAAGCCGCTATTGCGAACGAAGACTACCAAGCCCCCTACCGCGGCGTCTTTCCCATCAAGGTCAATCAGGTGCGCGAAGTGGTCGACGAAATCGTCGATGCCGGACGTCCGTTTCATTATGGGCTAGAGGCTGGGTCTAAGTCGGAACTGTTGGCGGTGCTGTCCTATGACACGGGCAGCGAAGCCCTCACCATCTGCAACGGCTACAAGGACGAAGACTTTCTGCGCCTAGCCCTGCTGGGTCGCAAGTTGGGGCGCAAAGTTGTGGTGGTGATTGAAAAGTTCAGCGAGATCGAACCGCTGTTGCGCTTGGCCTCCGAGATGGGCGTGCGTCCGATCATCGGCCTGCGCATCAAGATGCGGATTAAAACCGAAGGCCGGTGGAGCAAGTCCAGCGGCGAGTGGGCGAAGTTCGGCCTCACCACATCCGAAATCCTCAACGCCGTGACGGTTATTCAAGAGCGCGGTTATGGCGACTGCATCAACCTGCTGCATTTCCATGTGGGCAGCCAGTTATCCGACATTCGCTTTGTCAAAGATGCCGTGCAAGAAGCGGCGCGGATTTATGCGCGACTGGTCAAACGCGATGTCCCCCTCACCTATCTCGATATCGGCGGAGGGTTGGCGGTGGATTACGACGGCAGCAAATCAAGCGGTCATTCGTCAATGAATTACACCATGGACGACTACGCCCACGGTGTGGTGGCTTCGCTCAAACAGGTGTGCGAATTGGAAGATGTTGCGCACCCGACCTTGGTCAGCGAAAGCGGGCGCGCGATTACGGCGCACCATTCGTGTGTGGTCATGCAGGTGCTGGGCGAGATTGCCAACGACGCCAACAGTATTAACACAGGGGCCGTTGAGGATGAGCATATTCTGGTCACCAACATGCGCGAACTTTTGGTTGCCATGACCGAGGCCGGGAATTTTCAAGACAGCTATAACGATGCCACGGCACTGATGGAGGACGTGCTCAACGGGTTCAAGCTGGGCGTGCTGGGCCTGGAAGAATTGGCGCGGGCGGAAACGTTGTATTGGCGCTTGATGCGCGCCGTGGCCGAAGGCATGAAAACGGCGGAGTTCGTGTCCGAAGATTTGCTCAACGTGGACTCCCTGTTGCGCTCTCAATACCTGTGCAATTTTTCCCTATTCCAATCGGCCGCCGACGTGTGGGCCATTCAACAGGTACTGCCCATCGCCCCGCTCACCCGGCTCAACGAAAAGCCGACGCGCAATTGCACCCTAGCCGACATTACGTGTGACAGCGACGGCTCGGTGACGCAGTTCATCGGCGAACAGGGCAACCACCCGCTGTTACCGCTGCACGCTTTGCAGGCGGGCCAAAGTTACTTCTTAGGCATGTTTCTCACCGGCGGGTACCAGGACGTCATGGGCGACATGCACAACCTGTTCGGTCGCCTGAACGAGGCCCATATTTTCTGCGACCCCAAAGACCCCACCGGGTTTTACATCGAAGAAACCGTCACCGGATCGACCTCCGCCCAAGTGCTGGAAATCATGCAATACAATCCTGCTACCATGGCGAGACAGGTGAAATCCATGATTGACCAAACCGTCACCAAAGGCGATTTAGGCTCCCGCGAAGGCGTCAAACTGGTCGACTTCTACGAGTCCTGCCTCTCCAGCTATACCTACCTGCGCGCCTAATGGAAGCGGCCCGGCGTGGCTGATCACATCGGGTTTATCTTCTTAACGGAGAAATTCTTCTCTCTCATGCCCACCGCTGTTATGGTTAGCATAGGCATTGTGAGACTAGGATTTATAAAGTGCCGCATGACCGATTTGCGGCCTTTGAATCTCGGGGGACAGGAAAACGCATGAGCCGCGACGAACGCTTTGAAGCCTCCAAAATCTGGCCATCAATACGTATCCCCGACATCTTGTATAGGATGGCTTTGTTGGTCCTGTTGGCGGCCTTAGGCTGGAACGTCTTTGCCTTTGCGTCCTATGCGCTTGATGCCATTTCCTACCCCTATGAACTGGACTACGGCGAAGGCACTGTGTGGCGGCAGATGGCGGCGCTGGCCAGTTCGGAGATGTATTCCGACTTTAACGCCTATCCCTATCTCGTATTCCACTACACGCCGATTTATCATGGCGTGACGTTCTTGACGTCCGAGGTGTTGGGCAATCCACTCGCAACGGGCCGTATCGTTTCGCTGCTGGCGAGCCTTGGATATGCCGCGCTGATCGGCTTTGTCGTGCACCAAGCGGTTGCCCCCGAGACACCACGATGGACACGTATGGCCGGATCGCTTGGCGCGCCTTTGGTGCTTTTCACCTTTATGCCGGTATTCTCGTGGGCGCCGCTCATGCATGTCGATATGCTGGCGTTGTTTTTTGAAATGGCCGGTATCGCGTTATTTCTGCTGTCGCTGAAACGTCCGCGCTTGTTCTATGTCGCGGCCATTGTTTTTGTTTTAGCGGTCTATACCAAGCAATCTTTTATATCCGGTGCGTTTGCGTGTTTTGCGGTCTCTCTGGCACTGCGTCCGGGGCTCACCATACGCGCGTTAGCACTGGCGGTCGTGTTGGGCGGTGGTGTGCTGATCGGGTTCAGCATTGCGACCGGGGGGGAGTTTACCCGCCATATTTTCCAGTACAACATCAACCGCGTTCAATG
>Ga0316204_10002938_pt1 | contig 36233 bp, 38 predicted proteins | sample 6monrhotite_MG_2_FD_205661 | JGI IMG/M metagenome (GOLD analysis project Ga0316204, IMG submission 205661) | Microbial mat bacterial communities from mineral coupon in-situ incubated in ocean water Damariscotta River, Maine, United States -... | ecosystem: Environmental > Aquatic > Marine >... | reverse complement strand
CGATAACGAAACTTCTTATTTTAAAACAGCGTCAATAGCAGCGGTATAGGTCTTGAAGTTTATCAAATCATTATGCCCGCCGCCCACAATGGTTATAAATTCTTTTGGTTCGTTAGCTACCTCATAAAGACTTGCCCCTGAATCATAAGGAACAACGTCGTCGTCCGTACCATGAAAAATCGTTATTGGGCATACTACATTTTGAATATACACATTAGACTCAAACTTGTAATTCAATAGTATTTTCAACGGTAAGAAGGAAAATCGCTCTTTTGCAACATCGTATAAATTATAAAAAGGGGTTTCTAAAACTAGTTTGTCTGCCCTGTTATTTGAGGCCAATTGCGTTGCAATTGCACAACCTAGTGAACGCCCATAAATAGTAATTTCTTCTTCGGCATAACGTTCAAGAGCATAGTGATAGAATAACTCAGCATCGCTAAATAAGTTTTCTTCGCTTAGCTTGCCAATACTTTTACCATACGTACGATAATCCATAATAATCACATCATAGTCTTTTTTGACAAAATAAGTAGCGATTTCGCCCCAACGCGATAGGTCGCCTGCATTACCATGAAAATAGAGTATTACGCCCTTTGACCGTTCTTTTTTAAAATGTATACCATTGAGCTGCGCGCCATCATTAGCGGTCAAGAAGAACTCTTCAAAAGATTCTGAAAACTGATAAGTATATTCTTGATGCAGTTTAGTAGGAAGAAAAATCAATTTTTCTTGTATAAAGTAGAGCATAGTTGAAATTAGAATAAAAAATAGGATTAAAACACCCGCTATTCTTTTAAACTTTCGCATTCGAGGGCTTTGAAGAATGTTTTACATGAATACTTGAACCCTCGAGATTTACTTTTTCTGGTTTAGAGTTCACTACCTCTGAAAGCATTTTGTGATAGGCTTCAAAAGTATTCAGGTCTTTATGACCGCCTCCAATAACAGTATGTAAGGTTGTAGTTTTAGGGTTGATTCGAGATAGTTTTACACTAGTTTTATAAGGGATCAATCTGTCGTCAGTGCCATGAATGATATGAATAGGGCAATTCACATACTTCAACCACTTATAAGTCGGCATTGGAAATTTTATAAGTAATGATAAAGGCATAAACGGGATATACTTTTTAGCCACTTTACTAAGACTGTAATACGGGGCATCTAAAATTAACATTCTAGGGTTGTTCATCGAAGCCAACTTTGTAGCAAAACCAGAACCCAATGACCTGCCGTATAAAATGATATACTTTTCATCAACTTTCTCTTTCAGTTTGTTATAAATGACCTGCATGTCGCGTTTTACAGCTTTTTGGGTTCTACGACCGGTACTTTTCCCAAAACCTCGATAATCGACCATAACAACATCATAACCATGTCTTGTAAAGTCCACGGCAAACTTGCCCCAACCTTTTATGCTTTTTGAATTTCCTTTTAGGTAGAATACAACCCCTTTTGGGTTTTGCGCTTTAAAACGAAGACCATTTATTACAGCACCATCTCTTGTTTCAATATTATATTCTTCGGTTTCTTGATTTTCGTAGTAAAACTGAAAATCTTTAGAAAGTTTTTCAGGCTTAAATAAGAAATAATCTTGAAAAAAGTACAACAGTATGCTGATGACTACATAGGCAATCAACACAATTCCTGAAATATAAAGTACTTGTTGCACAACTATAATTTCTTTGAAAATACGAAAAACTGGTTTATCAAGATTATCGCACAAAAAAAGAGCGCAATAAGCGCTCTTTTAGTTGTAAAGATTATATATTCTTATTTGGATTCTTTTTGATTCATTCTTTCGAACGATTCCACTTTCAATTCAATTTCGTTGCCATTATCCGTAGTAAACACATGAGCTTTTTTGTCCTCAATGCCATCTTTTGTATTAATTGTCATGTCTTTGAGTATTGAAATGTTCTCTCCATCTTCAACAGCCACCATTAAATCGTCGCTATTTGAAATCAGCGTAAAATCTGTTTTCTCATTGGTGGTGTAACTGAATTTAATGATCTCATCGTAATTGTCATCGGCATCGTTATCAATCTTCACAGTTTTGACGACCACTGTTGGCGGAATTACTCTACTTTGATTCACATTGTTTTTATCTTCCGTGTTGAGCATTACGGCCTGGTTACGTGTAGTTTCTATTAAAACAGAGTTCTTAATCAACTCCCCGTCTTGATATAATTTATAGGTTTTTTCTTTGCTTTCTGTAGCTATGCCTGCCTGGCTATTTACTTGGGCCAACATCGTTGTTCCGGTTAATAAGGCTATGGCTAATACTATTGTTTTATAATTTCTCATTCTTATGTTTTTAGTTTTTAAATCCCGATTACGATCAGGCTTTTGATTAATAAATACTATTCTTGGGTTTTTATGCAGTTTGGATTTGCTTTAATTTTTCCGTTTTGCTTTTGCTCCATGCATTTAGCATCCAACTGCTTTTTTCTAGCTCTCTTATGTACGCTCCAATTAAATCTATTGTACCCTCGTCAGAAATGTCAGTAGCTTTCTTTACGACTTTGCTCATCTGTTTTAATAATATTCCGTGAGCAAACAAGATCTCTGCTACCATCTTATGGTCATTTAGTTCAGTTCCACTTTCATTGATAGCCGACTTTTCTAAATAATCACTCATATTGCTCATTGGGTGATATCTCAATGTTAAAATACGTTCGGCTATTTCATCGATTTTCACTCTTGCATCGGTGTAGAGTTCTTCAAACTGTTGGTGTAAATCAAAAAAATTATTTCCTGTTATATTCCAATGGAAGTTTCTTAATTTTTGATAATACAGGTGATAGTCCGCTAGTAGCGTATTCAATTCTAATACTACTGGTAATACCTTTTCCTCTTCTAAATTCAAATAATTCATTCTCAGGTGTTTTTATAACCCTAGGATAATCCTAAGATTTTGATTAATAAAATATGTCAATGTTGGTAGTGAAGAAAATTTAACGTCACATAGCTATTGTGACCACTTTGGCAGAATGCCTGGTTACTAGAACAGTAAACCAACACTCTTAATATAAGCGCATATGCAGTTTTGTCAAGTGATTTAACAAGGTTTAACCCTTTAGCTCATGTATTAACATAATAGAATGTTAAAGCCAGTCTTTTCTCTTAAAGTAAATTAACAAACTTATGAAGATAAGAATGAAGATTCCCCATAGATAATAGTACCCATTTTCACTTTGAAGTTCGGGCATGTTCTTGAAATTCATTCCATACACCCCAGCAATAAAGGTTAATGGAATAAAAATTGAAGCAATAACGGTAAGTACTTTCATGACCTCATTCATTTTGTTGCTCATATTGGTCATGTACATTTCCATAAGACTGGTTGACATTTCTCGATAAAGCACAAGGTCTTCATTTATTTCTAAACAATGGTCAAACGTATCTCTCAAAAATAGTTTGGTTTCCTTGCTGATATGTGGATGTTCTGAATGAATCAGACGGTTTACCAACTCTTTTACTGGAAAAATCCATTTTCGAATTCGTAAAATTTCCTTTTTTAGGTATTGTATTTTTCTTGCTGATTCTTTTTGAGGATTGTTGTACACTTCATCTTCCAATACCTCAAGTTTATTTTTGATGTCCTCTAAAACGATAAAATAATTATCAACTATAGCATCTAATAGCGCAAAAAATAGATAATCTGCCCCGCGACTTCGAATTCTACCATATTTATTTTCAATTCGCTTGATGACCTCCCCAAAGACGTCATCATCGGTTTCTTGAAAGACCAAAACTGAACTTTCAAAAAGTATCATAGCCACATGCTCAATGACTAGTTGATGGCTTTCATCTAAATAGAGCATCTTAAAGACCCCAAAAACATAATCTTCGTATTCATCAATTTTTGGTCTTTGTAGCGTATCGACCAAATCTTCAAGTAGCAGGTTATTAAGATTAAACTGCTCTCCTATTTGTGAAATAGTGTTTGCATCTGCTAAACCAACAACATCAATAAAAGAAGTAAGCTTAGTTTGACTAGTAGGCCTTAAGTCTGGTATTGAGATTTTTTGAGCTTGATAGGCATCTGGGTCATAATTTATAGCTGTAATTGAAGTGACTTGTTTCTCTCGATTACCAATATAGGTAATAGCGCCAGGAGCCTCTCCTAGTTTTGATTTTGAACGAAAGGGTTTAAGAACCTTTGGTTTTGAAGTCTTCACATTCTTTTTTGCCATGAATAGGTTATCTTCTCAGTCTAAATATACATTTTTAAAAAATTCAGCAAGAAAACTGTAACAAAAATGTAGAAGTCAACGTCTTATTAATATTATCAATATAGGCCACCATGACCACAACTAACCCAAATGAAGCAAAATTTCCCAGAATTGAAATCATTGATGCTCTTCGAGGCTTCGCCTTGGCTGGCATAGTCATCTGTCATGTAGTCGAAAATTATATTGCAGGCCCTAACCCTGAAGCTTTTAATGAAGCCGTACACCAAGGTTTAGCCGATAATATTGTTGATGGCTTCATCGGAATCTTTTTAAGAGGGAAATTCATTGCCCTATTCTCATTTTTATTTGGACTCAGCTTCTTCATTCAAATGGATAATGGTCAGAAAAAGGGAAGCTATTTTGGGGGCACGTTTCTCTGGCGGTTATTACTTCTCTTGGCAATTGGTTTTGTGCACAGTCTTTTTTACAGAGGAGATATTCTTACGGTTTATGCTTTTTTAGGAATATTTCTAATTCCATTTTATAAAGTCTCGAATAAATGGGTATTGGGTATTGCTTTAATTCTATTTTTTGGATTAGCCAGGTTTTTGATTTTTTATATCACTGGAGGCGAACCTATGATTAGTGAGATGAGCATGGATCCAAACGACCCAAAGATTTTGACATATTATGATACTTTAAAAAATGGCTCTTTATGGGATGTTTTTCGCACAAATGCTGTAGAAGGGCATATAGATAAAACTGAGTTTCAATTGGGTACATTTGGAAGAGGTTATTTTACTTTTGCCTTTTTTCTTATAGGGCTATACGTAGGTAGGTCTGGTTTTTTTAAACGATTTAAGGAGGAACGGAAACTCACCAAAAAACTATTGATATATTCTTCTATTGCCTTGGTATTATCATTTGCTAGTATGGCCGGCGCCTTCATGAGTATGGGAGAAAATTTTGAAATGCAAAGTTGGCCAGCAATGATTGGGTTTACAGCCATGGATATCAGTAATGCAGCCATGACATTGATGTACATAGCATTGTTTGTTATGGCCTACCGCAAAGTAAAAGGGCAACAATGGTTGAACGGTTTTGCACCTTATGGTCGAATGGCATTAACCAATTATGTGTCACAAAGCATTGTTTTTACTTTCATCTTATTCGGTTGGGGTTTAGGCATGATAGGTGAGCTGCGACAACTTTACACCTTTTTATTGGCATTACTATTTATTGCGCTTCAAGTTTGGTTAAGCAAAATATGGCTCAAACACTTTTACTATGGCCCATTGGAATGGATATGGCGTAGTTTGACATTTTTTAAAGTCATGCCATTAAAAAGAAAATGAATCTTATAAAAATCTACAAACCACTAATATAGCTCCCATACATATCTTTAAAACGAACTCCGTCTGACATTCGATACTTGCTCAATTTTTTATGGGCAACTAGTCCCCATAACACCAATTCTTTCACGAAATAGCTATCGTTTTTATCTAAATCAGAATGATGTTCTTTCAACAATTGATTCAAGGGAGCCACAGCGTCTAATTTTGTTTTGTAGGTTTTATCATCATCTTCGTCAAGCAACTCAAGAGCTTCTTGATCAAAGAACCAAGAAATCAACTCATCATAGGGCGTTTCGGCATCTTTTCGTTCAAGTTTGTTGATTTCAGGAAATAAGGTTGGAAACAAAGTTTTTATGGCATCGTCAATCAAATTCTCTGCTACAAAGGCAGCTCCCTCTTGCTCTCCTTCATATACCAATTCTATTTTACCAGTGATAGCAGGTACAACTCCCATAAAATCGCTTAGACGGATGGTTGTATCAGGTTCGCCAGATTTTAAAATTCTTCGTTCTGCAGTACTTAAAAGGTTTTCGAAAGCAGTAATACTCATTCGCGCACTAACACCACTTTTAGCATCTACATATTCACTATCTCTAGCTTCAAAACTAATTTGCTCCAATAAATTCATCGCCAACTCTGGTACATGAACCAAATTAGATTGCCTTGCATCTAAATTAGCCTCTTGTTTGGTAATTCGTTTGGCAGTTGCAATATCTTCTGGGTAATGTGTTAGAATCTGAGAGCCAATTCTGTCTTTTAAAGGTGTAACAATGCTACCACGATTAGTATAATCCTCAGGATTAGCAGTAAAAATAAATTGTAAATCTAAAGGCAGCCTCAATTTGAATCCCCTAATTTGTATATCACCTTCTTGCAGTATATTAAACAACGATACTTGAATTCGCGCTTGAAGATCAGGAAGCTCGTTAATTACAAAAATGCAACGGTTGGCACGCGGAATCATTCCAAAATGGATGACGCGATCATCAGCGTAGCTCAATTTTAAATTCGCTGCTTTTATCGGATCAACATCACCTATTAAATCGGCAACAGTTACGTCGGGAGTTGCAAGCTTTTCATAAAAACGCTCATCTCGATGCAACCATGTAATCGGAGTATCATCTTCCTTTTCTTTTATGAGTTCTATGGCAAAGCGCGACATCGGTTTCAATGGGTCATCATGAATTTCAGAACCTTCTACTACTGGAATATACTCATCGAGTAAATTCACCATCAACCGAGCTAAACGAGTTTTCGCCTGCCCTCTTAACCCTAAAAGGTTAATATTATGTCTTGAAAGGATAGCCCTTTCCAATTCAGGAATGACCGAATTTTCATACCCCCAAACTCCTTCAAAAACATTCTCGTTGTTCTTAATTTTCTGAATAAGATTGTCTCGCAACTCATCTTTGATACTTTTAGATTGGTATCCTGATTTTTTAAGTTGCCCTAGTGTTTTTATAGTGTTTATTTTCATTTCCTATTTTATTCTTTTTCTGCGATTGTTTTCATAATCTTCAAAAATCATTTCTCCAAGGCCTTTGAGCCCTGTGTAAAATGCCTTTCCTTTATTTGCCTGGGTAAATTCACGTATAAATTGCATCAAATGCGGGTCTTGCGCTATCATGAAGGTCGTAATAGGAATATGTAACTTCCTAGCCTGTGAGGCCATGGCATAACATTTTTCTACAATGTAATCATCCAATCCTACGCTATTCTTATAATAAGTGCCATCGGGCATTCTAAGGCAACTGGGCTTACCATCAGTAATCATAAAGATTTGCTTGTTGGTATTCCGCTTTCTGCGTAACATATCCATAGCCAGTTGCAATCCGGCCACCGTATTGGTATGATAAGGCCCCACTTTTAAATAAGGTAAATCTTTAATAGGTATGGGCCAGGCATCGTTACCAAAAACTAGAATATCTAAAGTGTCTTTGGGGTAGCGCGTAGTAATCAATTCTGCCAGCGCCATAGCTACTTTTTTGGCTGGCGTAATACGATCTTCACCGTAAAGTATCATACTATGACTAATATCAATCATCAATACCGTGCTCATCTGAGCTTTGTACTGGGTGTCTTCAACCACTAAATCACCTTCGTCAAGCATGAAATTACCGATACCATGATTAATTTGGGCATTCTTTAGGCTTTCAGTCATTGATATTCGGTCTAGGCCATCTCCATAACGATATTCTCTAAACTCGCCAGTATGCTCGTCTCCCCTACCCGATTTTCCGGTTTTATGATTACCTGAACCGCTACGCTTAATTTTTCCGAAAATTTGGTCTAATGCTCGTTGGCGAATCATGCGTTCTAACTTGGCGGTGATTGAAATAGTGCCCTTGCCACCACCTTCGTCTCCTTCTTGGCCTTCTTCGTTCATTTTACCGCCGCCGTTTTCAAATTCTTCGCGGATATAGCCTTTGGCTTTTAAATCTTCAATAAAATCTTCAATGGTATAATCATCGGTGGTCAGCTCATATTCCTTATCCAACTCTCGCAACCAATCAATGGCCTCATCAAAGTCGCCAGAAGTGTGGGTAATCAGTTCTTGAAAAATCTCAAAAAGTTTTTCAAAAGGAGATAAATTGGGTGCTTCGTAAGGTGTAAAACGAAATCCTTTTCTCAAATTCATAGCCATTATATAAAATTAAGACATTCTATATTCATGACCTTTGCTTTAAAGAAAACTTAACTGTTTCGTTTAAGTTTGTGGTAATGGAAAAGGAATTATGTCAAGGTTTTTATCAAACGCCGCCGTTATGGATAAATGAACAATTTGGAGTTGCTCAATTCAGATTTCCTGAAATAAATCTCAATTCTTTTCGGGCCAAAGAAATTCCTGAACGTCTACGATTAGGGCATAAAATGGAACATGCTTTTGAGCAATTGCTTCAATTTTCAGAAGATTGGAGTCTTTTGGCAAAAAACATAGTAGTAAAAAAAGGCAAAATAAGTTTGGGTGAGCTTGACTTTTTGCTGACACATGAGACCAGTAATACTCACTACCATGTAGAGTTGACCTATAAATTCTATATCATTAATCCTGAAATTACAGAACCAATGCATCGCTTAATGGGGCCAAATAAGCGTGATATGTTCTATACCAAGCTTGATAAATTAAAAGAAAAGCAATTTCCATTGTTGTACTCCGCTGAATTGGAAGAAAACCTAAACACTTTACAAATTGACACCTCACAAGTAATACAGCAAGCTTGTTTTAAAGCGCAGCTATTTATGCCTTATAAAAACCATGGCACCTCTATAAGACCATTAAACAAAAATTGCATACATGGCAGTTGGATAAGGTTTGATGATTTTAATAGTACTGAATTCAAAAGGTTTGAATATTACACGCCTTACAAACAAGAATGGGTTTTAACGCCATCATTAAAACGTAATTACCATTCACATTATAACACTTTATTAGACCTAAATCTAAGAATGTTAAAAGAAAATGCCCCTATGCTATGGGTGAAAAAAGATAATGCTACCCTTGAAAAGTTATTTGTGGTTTGGTGGTAGATACCAAAAAGATATAGTCGTTTGTAAAGGTATATTATACGTGTAATCTACATAAAATCCTCCTAAAGCTGTCATAGGTGATGGTCGCCAATTGCTTATCTTAGTAATTCTATAATAGGAATATAGTAACTTGTTACTTTATACAATTGTTGTACGCAATATGAAAAAACTAATATTACTCTCATTATTACTCATAACATTTTACTCATTTAGTCAGGAATTATCTTGCAATGACTTTAAAGAGGGAACATTTGTTGCAAAAATGACTGAACCGGTTAAAGTTGAATGGAAAATTGTTCGTGAGGCTAATTCGCAAACGGAATTTCCAGGTGAATTACCTGAAGAACTGAAAGGAACGGACTTTCCAATGGACCCACGCTACGCCATCATTGAATGGGTAGATGATTGCACCTACATTTTGAAATATGATGGAACAAAAACTGAGTTAACGGAAATGCAAGAAACGGTAAATAAATTAGGGGGATTTATCAATGAGATGGTTAAAATAGAAGATGGTTGTTTCTATTACAAATCCACTCTTAAATTTGAAGGAGGAGAACAATCACTCGAAGGCAAATTTTGTAAAGAATAAAACTGCGTACAACAAAACCTATAATTAATTACTACCGATTTTCCTCACGGAAAATCTTGCCCAATTATTAGTAACTTCACATCAACGCTGGAAACATTCTGCGGACTTTTCCGCAACTAATCATAGCTCAGGCGTTAGCAAACATTAGAAATGAACGATACGATAACAAAATGGAAACCTGAACTTTATAATGAGAAACATTCTTTTGTTTATCATTATGGAGAAAGTCTAATTAATCTTCTCGACCCAAAAGAGAATCAAAGAATTTTGGATTTGGGGTGCGGTTCTGGGCAATTAACTTTTAAAATAAGCGGATTAGCCAAAGAAGTGATTGGAATTGATAAATCAGCTGAAATGATTTCTGATGCCAAATCGAAATTCTCTAATATTGAGTTTCAAGTTGCCGATGCCAGTAATTTCAAATTCAATGAAAAATTTGACTCGATTTTTTCAAACGCAACACTGCATTGGGTGAAAGATTTCAAGAATGCCATAAAGTGTATGTACGAAAATTTAAATTCAAATGGAAAAATTGTTCTTGAGTTTGGAGGAAAAGGAAACGTACAAACAATAGTCAATGAATTGAGAAACTCATTAAAAATAAGAGGTTATGGAAAGCAATCCGAATTAGACCTATGGTATTTCCCGACAATTGGAGAGTACTCAACTGAACTCGAATCGGCTGGATTTAGAGTTCTTTTTGCTGAGCATTATGACAGACCAACTGAACTTGCAGACGAAAATTCTGGAATAAAAGATTGGATTTCAATGTTTGCAGAGAGTTTTTTCAATGGAGTTGAAGAGAACCATATAGAAGAAATTAAAACTGAAGTACAGGAAAATATTAAAGAACAATGCCTGATTAACGGAAAATGGTTTGCTGACTATAAAAGAATTAGAATAGTTGCGATAAAAGAAAAAACGTTTGCTAACACTATGTAAAAATGCATTAAAACGCATTTTACATTAAACGTTGTGTGCCATTATGACCCAAAAACCAAAATGAGTACAATTGAAATAGACAAAATGAATGAGCTTTTTGAAATGTTTCGAGTTGATGATTTAGTTTTAAAGAAACTTATAAAATCCGCTAAACAACCGCATCAACACAACCATGAAGAAATCATCGTTGTCATAAAAGGAACTCTAGAACATTTTATAGATTTTGATTCTACCCTTCTTCATGCACCTTTTGTAAGCTTTATTACCAAAGGAAAACCGCACCGTATCAAACCTATTGATAATGGGGAAGTTTGTGATGGCTTTGTCATTCGGTTTCAAAGCGAATTTGTTTCTGAAACTATTTTCCAGTTATATCATTTTTTTCATGATAACGCGAATGTTGTTTTTTCTACAAACCGAGAATTTGAACGATTTGTAAAATTGTGTGAAATGCTACATGATGAGGCGCAACAAAAAGCATTGGATTATTCAATTGTTCGGAGTTTGCTAAATACCATGTTAACAATATTGGAATCTGAAAAAAGAAAGTCGTTTGGGCACTATGCAGCCAATAACCAGGTCGGTCAATTTGTAAAATTTTTACAATTATTGGAAGCGAATTACCATCGCCCGATTGGTGTATCTTTCTATGCTGAAAAGCTTAAAATGAGTAGCCGTAATCTGAATAATATCTGTCAACAGATATTACTCAAAAGTATAAATGAGATTATTCAAACAAGAAGATTGATCAAAGCAAAAAACCTATTGACAACAACTGATAAATCTATTTCTGAGATAGGTTTTGAGATTGGTTATGAAGAGAAAAGCTACTTTTCAAATATCTTCAAAAAGAAAACAGGTAAAACACCCACAGAATTTCGAAGTGAAATAAATACCCTCTTTTCCTAAATCTACAACTTTCTTTCACAAATGTGATACCCCCCATTTGTTTTCATTCTTCATCTTTACGACATCACACTCTTTTGCATTTAAACGGTAAAAAATGAAGAACACAACTGCTTATATGGTAATGGCATTGGTACTATTCTCAGGCCAATGCATCGCAAACAAGAATTCAAATCAATCGTTAAAAGATAGAATAGCTATGGAAAATAAAACGATAATGGAAGTGACTACTTTCAACATTAATCATGATGTCAATGCTCAAGAATTTAGGGCAAGAGATTTACAAATTGAAGAAGAGTATACCAGCAAGCAACCTGGATTTATCAAACGACAAAGTGGGGTGAATGATAAAGGGGAATATGTGGTTGTGGTGTATTGGAAAAGCACCACCGATGCTGATGCTTCGATGAACAAATTTATGGCGGATTCTTCGGTAGCAGATTATGCAAAAATGCTCAATGGTTCAACCATGAAAATGTCACGATTTACAATGGATAAAGACTTCGATGCTACCAATAGTAATTTTGTCGAACTCATGACATTTGAATTGAAAGAAGGAACCGATTTAACCAATTTCAACAAACTAAATCAACAAATAGAAACTGACATTACTGGAAAAAGAAAGGGTTTTGCCCAACGATTAAAAGGAGTAAATGAAGAAGGCAAGCAGGCAGTTGCAATATATTGGACCTCTAAAAAAGATTCTGATGCAGCATTACAACCGTTTATGGAAGCACCACTTGCCGGAAAATTTATGAGCAATATGGTTGAATCTTCAATATGGATGGGAAGGTATGAATTCTTAAAACAGAAAACCTCAAACAAGGATAAAGTAGTAGCGCTTTTAAACACATTCAATACGGGTAATCAAGGCCCCATAGCCTATATCAATCCGAACAAATACATTCAACATAATCTGTCAGTTGGCGATGGTTTGGCAGGATTTGGAGCGGTTATGCAAAATGCTCCACCACAAGGGTTCAAGGCAAACGTCATTCGTTCATTCGAAGATGGCGATTATGTGTTTACACATACGGAATATGACTTTTATGGGCCCAAAGCGGGATTTGATGTTTTTCGTTTTGAAGACGGTCTTATTGTTGAGCATTGGGATAATTTATTGGAAGTTCAAAAACCGAATCCAAGTGGCAGAACGCAGTTTGACGGAGCTACAGAAATTACCGATTTGGATAAAACAGAGGCTAATAAAAAAGTAATCACCGATTTTATAGAAAATGTTTTGCTAAATGGTGAAATGGACAAAATCACCAACTATATAAATCCACAAAAATACATTCAGCATAATCCTGCTGTAGCCGATGGACTAGAAGGGTTCGGAGCCGCTATGAAATATTTTGCAGAAAACGGAATGGTCATGGAATATGATAGACTTCATAAGGTGTTGGGGCAAGGAAATTTCGTTCTCGCAATGAGTGAGGGAAAATTCGGAAAAGGCGAGCAGACCGCCTTTTACGATCTTTTTAGATTGGAAAATGGACTAATAGTTGAACATTGGGATGTCATCGCTTCTATTCCACCTGAATCAGAATGGAAAAACGATAATGGCAAATTTTAATAATACGACAGTAAGCGTTTGTCATTGTTGTGATTATCAGAATATTTCAAGGCTAGTCAAGTTACTTCTTTTTTTATTGTTCATAAATCTAAATTCCGTTTCAGCGCAAGACTCATTGGTTGTTCAATATGCTGTAAACGCTAGGGCGACATTCAAACAAGGACGCTTAAAACAGACAAATATAGCATTAGACGGTAGTCTTAAGCTCGAAAAAGAAAAATGGAGCTTAGACTTGTTCACCAACTATAATTATTTAAAAACTAATGGTAGAGTGGGTGAAAATGAATGGTTTAGCCGGGCTTTAATTTCGTTTTTCCAAAAAAGAAAATTGTTTCCAGTTATTGGGAATATGTATTTTAAAAGTGAATTCTATCAAATTGATAGCAGGAAAAATCCTGGGGTTGGACTTGGCTATAAGCTAGTCGATAAAAACCAAAATTATATTACCCTTTATGGATGGTTAGCCTATGATGAAACCAAATTTAAGAACATACCCAAATACGATACTTTTCGAATCACCGGGTTTTTATCAGGAAACTATGAACTGCTCAAAAATAAGGTGAGTACGCAGTTTGTTTTTTATTATTTACAATCGTTGGAGCAAGCTTCAAACTATATATGGAGAGTAGAACCCACGATTTTATTCCATCTTTCGCAAAAATTCTCCTTGAGTCTTAATTATAGAAATCATTTTGAGAATATTATAGATCCCTCAAACGAGAAACAAAATACAGCATTAACCATCGGAATTAAATTTCAAAACATTTAAAATCTTAACATCAAAAATTATTTGTAAAATGACAACTATTGACAATACAAAACAAGACAAGCAAAGTTCAATCCCAAAATGGATATACTGGTATGGGGCCATAATAATGGTTGGAGCGCCTCTAATATTCGGAATTATGACTTTAATGGATCCCAATGTTGGTATGGTGACTCTCGAAGATGGCTCTATAATCGACACCGCCCTTTTTAAATATGGGGTGCGTAATATTGCTGCAGCAATAATTACTGCGTTTGCACTTTTAAAGCGATCAGCTCCGATGCTACTCGCTATTTTTATAATGAGATTCATTACAGAGGGTGGTGATCTCTTAGATAGCCTTCTTTTTGCTGAATTAGATATGACTTCAAACCTAAGTTACGCTGCAATGATGCTCTTTATTGCCTTTATTCCTTATGCACTCGGAATACGAAAGCTTTGGCCAATGGTTCGCTAATAGTAGATGGAAATACTGGTCATGGTAATTTTAATCCGAAACACAATAATTATAAGAAAGATAGTTCTAAACAAGGAAATTGAGGAATCTTAGCAGCATGAGAATTTATTCGAGGGACTCGTAAACTTTGTAAGATTCGCGAAGAGTAGCCTTATATATTATCAAGAATCAAAATTAAAAACTAGGTAAATTCAATACAAACAATTAATCTTGAAAGGCTGTTCTATAATAGAAGAGCCTTTTAAGCTTTGTCAGCTCATAGCTTGAAAATAAAAAACGGCACACAACAATGGCTAAAATTAATTGCTTGCGGATTTCCTAAACGGAAATCATGCGCAAAAAGCTATCTTTAGGTTCGGCTGGATTTTCGTTCGGACAAATCACAGCAACGAACCTTAGCCCAGCCGTTCACCTACGATAAACTTCAATCTGCACAACTACGTTGCATTGCATCTTAAAGTAAATCGATTAGAACTATTTCTTCCTTTTTAGTAACTCAGCCTCAATATCTTTTAAGGTGAACCCCTTGGCCTGTAGCAATACTAAATAGTGAAACAATAAATCGGCACTTTCATATAAGAACAATTCATCGTTATCGTCTTTAGCTTCAATGACAGTTTCTACAGCTTCTTCCCCTACTTTTTGAGCTATTTTATTGATGCCTTTTCTGAATAGTGAAGCCACATAACTTTCGTCATCTGCTACATTCGCTTTTCTTGAGGCAATTACGTTTTCTAGTTCAGACAAAAACCCAAAAGAACTTTCATTCGTTTCATTCCAACAAGTATCTGAACCTGTATGGCAAGTTGGTCCTGCGGGGTTCACTTGAATCAATAGCGAATCATTATCACAGTCGTTCTTAATGCCTACAAGGTTTAAGAAATTGCCGCTCTCTTCCCCTTTCGTCCAAAGTCTTTGTTTGCTTCGACTGAAAAAAGTAACCTTTTTAGTTTCTTGGGTCACTTTTAATGCCTCTTCATTCATATAGCCTAACATTAACACCGTTTTTGTAGTGGTGTCTTGAATAATAGCGGGAACAAGTCCGTCTGTGTTTTTAGTAAAGTCTATTTTCATAAGTATATTCTTTATCACCTGAGCTTGTCGAAGGGTTGAACCCATAGATTTATTATGCTTCGACACGCTCAGCATGACAGTATTTTTAAATTCTAACCGGAATTCCTTTTGCTTTTAATTCGTTCTTTAAGTCCTTAATCTCAATTTCCTTGAAATGAAACACACTTGCAGCAAGCGCAGCATCTGCCTTACCATCTTTAAAAGCATCTTTAAAATGTGCAATGGTCCCCGCGCCACCAGATGCAATTATTGGAATATTTAAATTATTTGACAAACGAGCTAGAGCTTCATTCGCAAAACCGTTTTTTGTTCCGTCATTATCCATTGAAGTAAAAAGTATTTCGCCAGCTCCTCGTTTTTCAACTTCTTTTGCCCATTCAAACAAATCAAGTTCTGTAGGTATTTTACCACCAACTAAATGCACTTTCCAGTTTCCATCTAATTGTTTAGCATCAATAGCCACAACAATGCATTGTGAACCAAATTTGGCAACCAATTCATTAATCAATTGAGGTCGTTTTACTGCAGAAGAGTTAATGGACACTTTATCAGCACCATTTTTGAGTAAAATATCAACATCCTCCACCGATGAAATTCCGCCACCAACGGTAAACGGAATATTCAATTTTTCTGCTACACGATATACCATATCGGCTAAAGTCTTTCGCTTTTGTTCTGTGGCCGAAATATCTAAAAACACTAATTCATCAGCTCCTTCATTAGCATAGCGTTGGGCCAATTCAACTGGGTCTCCTGCGTCACGCAAAGCAACAAAATTTACACCTTTTACAGTGCGACCATCTTTAATGTCTAAACAAGGAATGATTCTTTTAGTTAACACAATTTAAATTTAGAGTTTTGAATGTAGAATTTAAAATCATCACTTTTTAGAAATTCTTTTTCTGACAGTATTTATTGAACTAACCGTAATTGCTAAAAGTTCATTTGCTTCTTTCCATAAGTCTTGAATTTTATTTTGGTTTTTAATATCGGTTTTTTGAAATAATTCTAACCAATACATCGATTCGTCAACTTCCTCTTCAACAATTTTAAGTTTATTTATAAAATCCTTGTCAGATTTAGCACGACAAGCTGCTCTATAATTAGCTCCAACTGAACTTGCGCTTCTAATTAATTGTCTAACCCAAGCATCATATTCTCTAGATTTAGGAAATTCTTTACAAAGATTCCAACATTCAAAAGCGAAATCCTGAGTTCTTTTTTTTAAGTCATTCATAATTCTAAACTCTTCATTCTAAATTGCGCTGGTTTAAATCCATACCGTCATAAAACCCAAGTTGTTTATTCTCTAGTTGTTTTACCCAAAAAGCTATTTGACCTGTATGATAAGAATAATGCTCAACAACATGCAGTACCACACCAATACCAGAAAAATGAAATCCCTGCACTTCCCTTTTCTTCAACCATTGTTTTAAGGTGGTATTTTTAATAGTAGATTTAGCCTTTTCAACAGTTTCTTCTAAAGCAGTTAATAGCTGTTCTTTAGAATATCCAGAAATTGTTTTGAATTCAATATCTCGCTCTCGTGTGTCTTCTTTTTCTCCTAATGAAGAAATTGCATACTGGGTAATATTCCCGCATAAGTGTAGAATTAGATTCCCAATACTATTGGATGATTCATTTGGTTTTACCCAGATTTGTTCTTCGTCAATATTGCCAAAAGCAATGGAAATCATTCTTGTGCTTTCATCTAAACGATACATAGCATTATCTACAAACTCTTTTATGGTTTTATTTTCTGTACTCATGATTGTAAAATGAATTGTTCCAATTGTTTTAAATCAATTTTATTCTCATAAATGGCTTTACCGATAATTACACCTTCACAACCAAGCTCTTTTAGTTTGGGAAGCTCATCAAATGCTGAGATTCCGCCACTTGCAATAAGGTTAATACCTATGCCTTCAAAATCTTCTACACCAGCACCGGTGATAGAAGTTTTATGAACTTTAGTTTCTTTCAACAACTTTTCATATAAATCAAAAGAGGGGCCTTGCAGCATACCATCTTTAGAAATATCGGTACAAATGACATATTTGATTCCAATTTTTTGATACTCCTTGACAAAGGGAATCAATTTTTCATTTGATTCTTCTTGCCACCCAGAAACCGCTACTTTTTCATCTAACGCATCAGCTCCTAAAACTATTTTCTGAGTTCCGTAAACATTCAACCATCGTAAAAATGTCGTTCTATCTTTTACTGCAATACTGCCCCCTGTTATTTGGCTAGCCCCACTCTCAAAGGCTATTCTTAAATCTTCATCTGATTTAAGTCCACCACCAAAATCTATTTTTAAATTTGTTTTTGAAGCAATTGTTTCTAAGACTCTATGATTTACAATATGTTGCGACTTTGCACCATCCAAATCTACCAAATGTAAATATTCAATACCATGGTCTTCAAAAGATTTAGCTACTTCTAAAGGGTTTTCATTGTAAATTTTTTTTGTGTCGTAGTTTCCCTTTGAAAGACGAACACATTTTCCGTCAATAATATCAATAGCTGGTATTATTCTCATTCTAATTTTTCTTTAACATCCAGGTTTCAGAATCATCAATATTTTGAAAACCAAATTTTTTATAAAGGTCATGGGCATCGTTCGTTCTTAGGGCTATTCCATTGACTTTAGACAATTCAGGTATATTTAAAATATAATTTAATAGCATTTTAGAAATGCCCACACCCCTATAATCTTCAGTGATAAAAATATCCATAAGCCATGCAAAAACTATTTGATCAGTTACCAATCTTGCAAAGCCTATTTGTACCAAACGCTTATTATAAACACCAAAACATATTGAATTTTCAATGGACTTAACAACATCCCTTTTGTTTCTTCCCTTGGCCCAATAAGATTCATTCGATAAATAATTATGAATAAAATCTATGTCAAGCTTTGTCTTATCCGTTGAAATAATAATATCATTTATCATTCAAATTGAGATAAAATTTTCTAAAACCTTAGCCCCATATTCACCAGACTTTTCTGGGTGAAATTGGGTGCCATAAAAATTATTCTTCTGCAGTGCCGCACTATATTCAAGACCGTACGTACTGGTTGCAATAGCTTCATTACAATTTGGCGCATAATAACTATGTACCATATAGATAAAATCTTCATTAAGATCTTTAAATAATGGTGATTTTAAATGCTCAATTTTATTCCAACCTATCTGCGGTATTTTGAGCCCAGAATTGAATTTTATAACATCTGTATCAAATATCCCCAATCCTTTGGTGTTCCCTTCCTCTGAAGTATTACACATCAATTGCATGCCCAAACAAATACCCAAGACCGGCTGCCTTAAAGTGGGTATTACATTATCTAAACCACTTTTACGTAACTTATTCATAGCACTACTAGCCTCGCCTACACCTGGAAAAATAACCTTCTCTGCTTTTTGAATAGTAGCAGTATCGTCACTCAAAATGGCATCAACACCTAATCTTTGAAAGGCAAACTTGATACTTTGAATGTTGCCTGCGCCGTAATCAATGATTATTAAATTCATAACATTCCTTTCGTTGAGGGTAAAACCATTTTTTCTGTGTCTCTCTTAACAGCAACTTTTATAGCTTTGGCAAAAGCTTTAAAAATTGCTTCAATTTTATGATGTTCATTTATTCCTTCTGCTTTGATATTTAAATTAGCTTTAGCACCGTCAGTAAATGATTTAAAAAAGTGAAAGAACATTTCAGTTGGCATGTCTCCGACCATCTCGCGTTTAAAATCTGCATCCCAAACTAACCAATTTCTACCTCCAAAATCAATAGCTACTTGTGCTAAACAATCGTCCATAGGCAAACAAAATCCGTATCGTTCAATACCAAGCTTATTTCCTAAGGCTTTATGAAATACTTCTCCTAAAGCAATAGCAGTATCTTCAATGGTATGGTGTTCATCAACGTCTAAGTCACCATCCACATGAATTTTTAAATCCATCTGTCCATGTCGTGCCAGTTGATCGAGCATATGATCAAAAAATGCCAAGCCTGTTTTAATATCACTTTGCCCAATACCATCTAAATTAACTTCAATATCAATATCAGTTTCTTTCGTTTTTCTGTGGGTTTTTCCGACTCTATTTGAGAGTTTCAAAAACTCATAAATTTTCTTCCAATCACTGGTTTCCAAGGCAATATAGTCAGAAAGGTCAGTCTTTTCTACTGTAATTTCATCCGTACCTAAATGGGTTTCATCGTTAATATATATTCCTTTTGCTCCTAAATTCTTGGCTAACTCAATATCCGTTAAACGATCACCTATTACAAAAGAATTCTCTAGGTCATACTCTTCTAACAGAAAGTGTTTTACTAATCCGATTTCTGGTTTTCTAGTCTTAGTGTTTTGATGCGGGAAAGTTCTGTCAATTAAAACTTCGCTAAATGTAATACCCTCATTTTTAAAAGATTTTAAAATAAAATCGTGTACAGGCCAAAAAGTTTCTTCAGGAAATGAATCCGTTCCCAAGCCATCTTGATTGGTTACCATTACCAATTCAAAATCTAATTCTTTGGCGATTTTTCCTAAAAAAGTAAAAACCTTAGGGTAAAATTCTAACTTTTCGAAACTATCCAATTGAAAATCTACAGGAGGCTCTAAGACTAAAGTTCCATCACGATCAATAAATAATACTTTTTGTGCCATTACTTAATTACTTTAAGTGCTTTAATGAGCTTTATATTTTCTTCAGGTGTGCCGATTGTGAACCTTAAAGTATTGTCACACAAAGGCTGCTTACTGCGATTACGGATGACAATTTGTTGTTCAAGTAGTTGATTGTACCGCATATCCGCATCATCTACTTTAACCAAGAGAAAATTTGCCTCACTATTATAAATATTCTGAATAAAAGGTATTTCTCTTAGTGCTTCTTTAAGGTTCTGCCGTTCTGTCAAAATTTCAGTGACCTGGTTAGTCACTTTTGCTATATCTAGAACGCCATTCACAGCTTGTTTTTGGGTCAATTCATTTACGTTATATGGAGGCTTAATCTTCTTAAGCAAATCTATTATGGCTTCAGACGCGAAGCACATCCCTAGTCGAATTCCTGCCATTCCATAAGCCTTTGATAAGGTTTGTGTTACAACTAAATTTGGATACATAGAAAGTTTATTAACCCAAGAATTAGTCTTAGAAAAATCTATATAAGCTTCATCTATGATTACCAATCCCTGAAACCTTATTAATAAGTCTTCTATTTTTTTCGTGTCAATTAAATTACCTGTAGGATTGTTTGGGGAACATAGAAATAAAAGCTTGCTATCACTGTCTACTTTCGAAATAATGGTCTCAATATCTGGTTGAAACTCTAAATTTAAAAGTACCTCTCTATTCTCAATAGCATTAATACCGGCCAGTACTTTATACATACCATATGTAGGCGGTAAAGAAATAATGTTGTCTTTTTTTGGTTCACAAAAGGTTCTGAATAGTAAATCTAAAATTTCATCACTACCATTACCTACTAATATTTGTGATTCTTCAACATTTTTTTGTTTCGCTAAAATTGATTTTAAGCTTCGCTGATGAGGGTCTGGATAGCGATTAACGCCATTGCTATTTGGATTTTCGTTTGCATCTAAAAAAACCATTTCAGAACCCAGAGAAGCATATTCATCACGAGCTGAAGAGTAAGGTTTTAAATCTTTTATGTTTTCTCTAATGAGATTATTTAAATTAAATTTATCCATATCAAGAGGTTTAGACTGCGCCCAACCTGACAATTATTCTTTTAAACTATTTAATCGCAAAGTCACAGCGTTTTTATGTGCTTGTAAACCTTCTGCTTCTGCCATTTGTTCAATGGTATTGCCTAATGCAAGAATTCCTTTTTCAGTTATCTTTTGAAAAGTCATACTCTTTGTAAAACTATCCAAATTCACACCACTATACTGCTTTGCATACCCATTTGTTGGTAAGGTATGATTGGTACCTGACGCATAATCACCAGCACTTTCAGGGGTATAGTTGCCAATAAACACAGAACCTGCATTAACTGTATTTTGAATATAATAATCTTCATTTGCAACACAAACGATATAATGCTCCGGACCATAATCATTAATCAACTGTAAAGCAATTTCATCATCCTCAACATAAATCAATTTGCTATTTTCAATAGCTTTCTGTGCAATTTCTTTTCTTGGTAGAACTGATAACTGTTTTGCTACTTCTTCTTCTACTTTTAAAATCAGTGATTTAGATGTTGCAATCAAAATCACCTGACTATCTGCCCCATGTTCAGCTTGACTCAATAAATCTGAGGCAACAAAAGATGGATTAGCTGTATCATCAGCAACTACCAATAGCTCACTTGGTCCTGCGGGCATATCTATAGCAATGTTATATTTAGTTGCCATTTGTTTTGCTACGGTCACGTATTGATTTCCAGGACCAAAAATCTTATAAACCTTAGGTATACTTTCTGTTCCAAACGTCATGCCTGCAATAGCTTGTATTCCCCCAATTTTAAATATTTTGGTAACGCCACATAATTGAGCCGTATAAAGAATTGCCGGATCTAATTTCCCTTCTTTATTTGGAGGGCTACACAATATAATTTCTTGACAACCAGCAATTTTAGCGGGTATTGCCAACATTAAAACAGTAGAAAACAAGGGAGCTGTTCCACCAGGTATATAAAGCCCAACCTTTTGAATTGGCCGTTTTTCTTGCCAACATGATACCCCAGGCATCGTATCAACAGTTATTTTATTGGTCTGCTGAGCTATGTGAAATTTTTCAATATTACTTTTTGCGACACCTATGGCTTCTTTTAATGCGTCAGAAACTAGTAAAGAGGCTTCCTGTAGTTCCTTAGACACTACTAATGCGTTAGTCATATCAACCCCATCGAAACGTCTCGTGTATTGCGAAATTGCAGAATCTCCATTTTGATCGACATCCCTAAAAACACTCAAAACGGTTTCTTCAAGAGCCTCAAAGGATTGGGTTGGCCTCTGCAGCAGTTCATTCCATGTGGACTTATCAGGATTATAAATTTTCTGCATCAGAGTACCATTTTCTCGATTGGACAAACTAGAATACCTTCTGCCCCATTTAGTTTTAACTCATCAATAACCTCCCAAAAAGTATCTTTATTGATTACGGTATGCACCGAACTCCATCCGTCTTCGGCCAAAGGCAAAACCGTAGGACTCCGCATGCCAGGTAATAACTTTAATATTTGATCTAATTTTTCGTTAGGTGCATTTAATAGTACATATTTTGATTTTCTAGCACGCAATACCGATTGAATTCTGAATTGTAGCTTTTTTAGTAGCAAGGAACGTTCTTCGTTAATTTGCGGTGAAATGGCTAACACTGCTTCACTCTTAAGCATTACTTCAACTTCTTTTAAACCATTTTTAAATAGCGTACTACCGCTCGATACAATATCACAGATACCATCGGCAAGGCCTATGTTTGGTGCAATTTCAACTGAACCATTAATAATGTGTAAATCGGCTGAGATACCTTGAGAATCTAAGTACTTTTTTACTGTATTTGGATACGATGTTGCAATCCGCTTTCCTTCAAAGTCTTGAACTGACTTGTACTCGACGGATTTAGGTATAGCCAAAGAAACTTTACATTTTGAGAACCCCAAACGTTCTTCAAACTTTATTCCCTCTCCTTTTTCAATTAATACATTCTCACCAATTATAGCAATATCTACTACACCATCACGAAGATATTGTGGGATATCACCATTTCTAAGGTAAAAAACCTCTAGAGGAAAATTACGAGCTGTAGCTTTTAACTGGTCTTTACCATTATCTATTGAAATACCGGCTTCTTTTAAAATTCGTAAAGAGTCTTCATTTAACCTACCGCTCTTCTGAATAGCAATTCTAATCATAGTCATTTTTAAATTTTAATGTCCAAATAATCAAAAAGGATAAAAAATAAAACCCGTTTGATTGCTCAAACGGGTTTTAATTATTTTGAAATACACAAAATATCCTTACCTCGCCTGAGCGTGAGTTTGAATATGATGATGTACATTTTTATTTCTCATTATGATGTAAAATTATCATTTAATTTTTACACAAAAAAACTATCCTTAGTTATTTCCTAAAATTAGAGGTAAACCACTATCTCCCGAACCAACGATAACCACCTTAGCGTTTGGTGATTTTGAAAGTTCTAAAGTCGCATCAATACCTTTATCTCGAAGAATCTTATCTGTTAACGAAGCACTTAAAATACGGTTAGCATCTGCCTTTCCTTGCGCCTCAATAGTTACTTTTTCAGCTTCTTTTTTAGCAGTTACTAAACGAAACTCATATTCTAAAGATTCTTGTTCTTGTCTTAGTTTACGTTCAATAGCTTCTTTAATTGTATTAGGCAAGGTCACGTCACGCACAAGAACCTCATTCAACTGCACATTTTGCTTATCAAGAATTTTTTTTGTTTCAGCAAATATTTCATCTTGAATTGCATCTCTCTTACTTGAATATAGCTGCTCCGGTGTATACCGACCTACAACGCTACGTGCAGCACTTCGAATAGCTGGCTTGATAACTCTATCCAAATAATTTTCACCAAGATTCTGGTGAAGAAAGCCTAATTCCAAATCAACAGGTTGGTACCATGCTGAAGCATCAATTTGAATTTCTAGTCCATTAGAAGAAAGTACCTTCATTTTTTCAAAAAGTTCTTGCTGTCTTACTTCATAGACATAAACCTTGTTCCATGGGGCTACGATATGAAACCCTTCTCCTAATGGTGCTTTATCTGTAACTACACCGCCTCCAAACGTTTTATACAGTACGCCTGCCTCACCTGAGTCAATTGTTATGGCCGATTTTGAAATTAAAATGATAATTAAAATAGCAGCAAATACTACTGGTAACGCAATCTTTGGTAATTTATCCATTTTCTAATTTTTTTATAAAAGTCCGTTATATTTTCTAATAAACCATTCAGTGGTCAAAGTAATAGCAATAATTGCTAATAACCATCGAAAATCTATTAAAGATACTATATTTTTTGTGCTTTTTTGGGTTGGAGTATATTGAGGATTTGATAATAATTGTTGAATAAGTGTATTCGTTTCTGAAGCATAAAATAATTCACCATTCGTCTTTTCTGCCAGTCGTTGTAATTTATCATCATTAGCAGATAAAAATTGACTCTCCAAATCGAAATCTAAAATTGTAAATCTGCCTGATCTTAAAATTTTTTCGTTTACTACTTCAACTACAAAAGTATAATCACCCGCTTCTAAATCGCTGAGATCGGCTTGATAAAATCCATCTGTCAACAACATTGGTCTTTCTATCGAAGATTTCCCGCTTGATTTTGACAATCGTAAGGTGAGGCTTTCACCAGCGTCGAAAGTGTAGGTTTCATCAAAATATTGCGCCTTTAAGGTTGTGTTTTTTATGCCATCATATATCGTTTCATAGTCCAACGTTAACCTACTCTTTTGCTTAGAGTCTGATAAGTAAAGTATCAACTTTCCTATAAAATTATCAAAGGAATTAAAGCTCATTTCATTTCTATACGATTGAACTCTCCATTTCCAAATATCTTCGCCAAAAAGGACAGCTTCTTTTGTCTTTTCATCATTGATAGTAAGAAACATAGGTTCATTTATCGTAACTCCCTTTATTTTTTGAAATGCAATCGTTTCATAGGGCTTAGTCAGTAAAATTTCACCTAAACTAGTTTTGAGAGGTGGATAACCATTAAATGTTAAACTGCTAATATCAAACAAACCAAAGGCTTCATTTTTTAAAGGAACTACATCTTCATTTTGATTGAATTCTTCCTTTGAAAAACTATTTTGTACTTGATTTAAAAATCTCCAATCAGTTTTTGGTCCGGTAATCGTAAATATGCTACCACCTTTCCTTTTTATAAAATCATAAACCCCTTGAAAACTTCTATCAGGTTGATAGAGTATAAATAAATCTGTTTCATCCAACTTATTCTCCAGACCATTGGGTTTTAAGATAGTTACCGCCCTTTGCTCATTGGCTTCTATTGATTTTTTCAACATTCCGATATCTGGATGCCTTATGGAAGAAATAATAGTAACATTAGTCTTTTCGTCAATGACCTCTACAATAGTATTTTTGCTATTGTTTTTTTTGTTTTTTTCATTTTCTAATGGGTCAATTTTTACTTTGACCCTCTTAACTCCTATAGTTTCAGCATCTAACAAGGTATTTAAAGTCAAGCTATTATTGTTATAATCAAACGCAACTTGTTCACGATAAACTTCTTGATTATCTATTAAAATTCTAGCGTTCGTTTTTATAGACCTTTTACCAACATAACTAATATTGATTTCAATAGGATACTTATTTTCTAAAAAAGCATAGTTATTACAATTCACCTGACCTATTTGAATATCTTCATAAGCCGTTGTATCGCCTAAAACAATAGGGTAAACATGGATATTTTTTTTTAGTCTTTGAAATTCATAATCTGAGCCCAAAGTCTGATTGCCATCACTAAGTAAAACAATAGCACTTTCATTTTCATTGCTTACTTCATTTATTGTTGAAAGCGCTCTAGCTATATTGGTCGTTGGTTCAATAAATGCAAGACTATCAAGTTCGTTTAAGTTGTCACCAAAAGAATATGAAGAAACATTAAATCGTTCTAAAATAGAGCTGCTTTGTGTTATCTGTTCTAAAGCATTTTGAGCTGTAGTATCAGCTTCTAAAGATTTTATTGAAGACGAATTATCAATAACAAGCATTAAACCTGCTTTTTCTATAAAATAATCGTTCTTAATGAATTTTGGATTTATCAGCAGCAGCAGCAAAGAAAAAATCATTGCAAACCTTAAAAAGCCAAGAAAGTAGTTTATTCGGTTTCTCTTCCTTTTAAAAAAGTACTGAAACCATACAAGTCCAAATGAAATTACAGCCGCTAAAAAAAGAAAAACTATTGTAGTCGTCTGCATGAAGAATTCATTTGGGTCCTCTCGAAATATTATGTTAGCATTCCGCCATCAACGTTTAAAACTTGTCCCGTTATATATGCAGATAAGTCAGACGCTAAAAACAGACAAGCATTGGCGACATCTTCAGGGGTGCCACCACGTTTCAAAGGAATACCTTCTCGCCAGCCCTGTACGGTTTTCTCATCTAATTTGTCGGTCATTTCAGTCTCTATAAAACCCGGCGCTATCGCATTACATCGAATGTTTCTTGAACCAAGCTCTAAAGCCACTGATTTTGTAAAGCCAATCATACCTGCCTTAGAAGCGGCATAATTGGTCTGACCCGCGTTTCCTTTAACACCAACAACGCTACTCATATTGATAATAGACCCTTTGCGCTGTTTCAAAAACGTACGCTGAATGGCCTTGGTCATATTAAAAACAGATTTTAAGTTTATTTCAATAACAGAATCAAAATCAGCTTCACCCATTCTCATCAATAAATTGTCTTTTGTGATACCTGCATTATTTATTAAAACATCAACTCCGTCAAAATCTTCAAGCACCGCTTTAACAAGTTCTTCAGCAGCTTCAAAACTGGCTGCATTACTTTTGTAGGCTTTAGCCTTAACTCCTAAACCACTTAACTCATTTTCTAAAGCAAGTGCAGGAACTTCACTAGAACTGTAGGTGAAGGCTACATTTGCACCATTTTCTGCAAAAACTTTAGCTATACCCATTCCTATTCCTCGACTTGCGCCAGTAATAATAACATTTTTGTCTTGTAATAATTTCATATCGAAAATTTGTTGGTGGTTGCCCAAATATAAGCGTTGCTATTTTTTAAAGAAATAAAAAATCCCGAAAAGTTCGGGATTTATAATAGTTTTAACGGATGGTTAGGCCATTACCTCTTTGACTTTTAATCCAATTTCAGCGGGTGAATCCACCACGTGAATTCCGCATTCCGACATAATTCTCTTTTTTGCTTGAGCGGTATCATCGCTACCACCTACAATTGCACCTGCATGCCCCATAGTTCTACCAGCAGGAGCAGTTTCTCCAGCAATAAAACCTACAATTGGTTTTTTACTTCCACTTTCTTTGTACCAGTTTGCAGCATCAGCTTCTAATTGTCCTCCAATTTCACCAATCATGACCACACATTCTGTTTCTGGGTCATTGATAAGCATTTCTACTGCTTGCTTTGTTGTCGTTCCAATAATTGGATCACCACCAATACCGATGGCAGTAGTAATACCTAATCCTTGGCGAACTACCTGATCTGCTGCCTCATAAGTCAATGTCCCTGATTTAGAAACAATACCAACATTTCCTTCTTTAAACACAAAGCCCGGCATGATTCCAACTTTTGCTTCACCAGGAGTTATAACTCCTGGACAGTTTGGACCAACCAATGTGCAATCCATATTTTTGATATAGTTATTGGCTTTGACCATATCCGCCACTGGAATACCTTCTGTGATTGTAATTATAACTTTAATTCCTGCATTAGCAGATTCCATGATTGCATCAGCGGCAAAAGCTGGTGGAACGAAAATAATAGACGTATCTGCCCCAACCTTCTCTACAGCCTCAGCAACAGTATTAAACACCGGTTTGCCCAAATGTTCCTTTCCTCCTTTACCAGGAGTAACACCACCAACTATGTTAGTGCCATATTCTATCATTTGTTCAGCATGAAAAGTACCTTCACTACCTGTAAAACCTTGTACAATTATTTTGGAATCCTTATTTACTAAAACACTCATAGTTATATCATTATTAACACTTGCAAAAATAGGAGTTTGTGTTTCAATTGTAAAACAAACAAGCTTCTATTTCTTTTCTAATTTTTTTAAAATAGAAGGCATGTTTTTAATAGTTGCCAATTCGCGCATTTTATCTCTTGCTTCAACTGCAGGACTTCCAAAATAAGTCTTCCCGCCTTGCAATGAATTCGCTATTCCAGATTGTGCATAAACCACCGCTCCTTTTCCTATTGTTATTCCACTAATCACTCCAACTTGACCCCATAGTGTCACTTCATCTTCTAATACTACACAACCTGCAATGCCGGTATGAGAAGCTATTAAACATTTTTTACCAAGGATGGTATCGTGGCCTATTTGAATTTGATTGTCAAGTTTAGAGCCTTCACCAATAGTGGTATCACCTGTTACGCCTTTATCAATAGTGCAACCTGATCCAATATCAACCTTATCTTTGATAACAACCCTGCCTCCAGAAATTAATTTATCAAATCCCTCTGCTCTTTTTTTATAATAAAAAGCGTCAGCTCCTAAAATAGTTCCAGCATGAATGGTAACATTATTTCCTATAACACAATCATCATAAATGGAAACATTTGCATGAATCAGACAATTATCACCAATACTAACATTATTACCGACAAAGGTATTAGGCTGAATTATAGTGTTAGCTCCAATTTTTGCTGTTGAAGAAATTGATGAGCTTGAACTGTTAAATGGCTTAAAATGCTTAGTTAAGATATTAAAATCACGAAATGGGTCGTCAGAAATCAAAAGTGCTTTACCCTCTGGACAATCAACTTCTTTATTGATTAGAACTATAGTTGCGGCAGAGTTTAATGCCTTATCATAGTACTTTGGGTGATCCACAAAAACAATATCACCGGCCTCAACAACATGAATTTCATTCATTCCTTTTACAGGAAAATTTTGGTCACCAACAAATTTAGCGGCAATTAAATCCGCAATTTCTCTTAACAAATACGTTTTAGGAAATTTCATTGAGTTATTATTCCTTAACTCTTTCTAAATATGAGCCTTTTTCAGTATCAATTTTGATTTTATCCCCTTCATTTATAAAGAGAGGAACATTAATACGAGCACCTGTTTCTACCGTTGCAGGTTTTGTTGCATTTGTTGCCGTATTTCCCTTAACGCCTGGTTCAGAATGGGTTACTTCTAAAATTACGCTAGCTGGCATTTCTACCGAAAGCGGCATACTATCTTCCGTATTAAAAAGAATTCTAACTACTTCGCCTTCTTTTAACAAATCAGGCGCATCTAAGGTTTCCTTTTGAAGGGTGATTTGATTATAATCATCAGTATTCATAAAGTGAAATGTATCACCTTCTGGGTATAAATACTGATATGACCTTGTCTCAACACGAACATCCTCAATTTTATGCCCTGCAGAAAAGGTATTGTCTATAACTTTTCCCGTAGTTACACTTTTCAATTTTGTTCGTACAAAAGCTGGTCCTTTTCCCGGCTTCACATGTAAAAACTCAATAATTTTAAAAATATCGTGATTATACTTGATACATAATCCTTTTCTAATATCTGAAGTACTTGCCATAATTAATTTGAACTAAAATATCCTTTCATTATCCCTCTTTGAGAATCTCTTATAAACTGTAAAATTTCGTCACGCTCAGGAGTTGCTTCCATCTCGGCTTCAATAATAGAAGCAGCTTGCGAATTATTATAGTTTCGTTGGTATAAGATTCTATATATATTTTGAATCTCACGTATCTTATCCGATTGAAACCCTCTTCTGCGAAGCCCTATAGAGTTTATGCCTACATATGAAAGCGGCTCTCTTGCCGCTTTAACAAAGGGAGGAACATCTTTTCTAACTAAAGATCCTCCAGTTACAAATGCGTGTTTCCCTATAGACACAAACTGATGTACAGCAACCATACCTGCTAAAACTACATTTTCACCAATAGTTACATGGCCTGCCAGAGTAGAGTCATTACTAAAAATACACCCATTACCAACAAAACAATCATGGGCAATATGGCAATATGCCATAATCAAACAATTGTCCCCTATAACAGTCTTCATTCTATCAGCTGTTCCTTTATTAATGGTAGCGCATTCCCTAATCGTAGTATTATCACCTATTTGAACTGTAGTTTCTTCACCTTGATATTTTAAATCTTGTGGTGGGGCAGATATTACAGCACCTGGAAAAATATTACAGTTTTTACCAATACGCGCACCTTCCATAATAGTCACGTTAGAACCTATCCAAGTTCCCTCGCCAATAATAACGTTATTATGAATTGTTGTAAATGGTTCAATAACCACGTTTTTAGCAATCTTAGCACCAGGGTGCACGTAGGCAAGTGGTTGGTTCATATCAGTTTCCTTTTACTTTTACAATTTGAGCCATTATTTCTGCCTCAGAGACTAATTTGCCATTTGCATAAGCCCTTGCTTGCATTTGGCATAGACCTCTTCTAATTGGTGACATCAAATCCAGTTTAAAAATAAGCGTATCACCTGGTACTACTTGTTGTTTATAGCGTACATTATCAATCTTTAAGAGATATGTCAAATAATTTTCAGGATCTGGCACCGTACTCAATACCAAAATACCACCGGTTTGAGCCATAGCTTCCAACTGCAATACACCTGGCATAACAGGAGCTCCTGGAAAATGACCAACAAAAAAAGGCTCATTCATGGTCACGTTTTTCATACCTATCACGTGTTTATCAGAAAGTTCCAATATTTTGTCAACCAATAAAAATGGAGGTCTATGAGGCAACATTTCCATTATTGCGGTGATGTCCTTAAGTGGTTTTGCATGTAGGTCTACTTCTGGCACATAATTCCGTCTTTCTTGCTTAACTATTTTTTGAAGTTTCTTAGCAAATTGAGTATTAACAAAATGCCCAGGTTTGTTGGCAATAACCTTACCTTGGATTCGAGTTCCAGACAATGCCAGATCGCCAATAACATCAAGTAACTTATGCCTTGCTGCCTCATTTGGTTGATGCAAGGTTAGATTGTCTAAAATACCATTGGGCTTAACAGAAAGTTTCTTTTTATCGAAAGCTTTTTCCAATTTTTTCATTGTAGATTCTGAAATCTCCTTGTCTACATAAACAATGGCATTATTCAAATCGCCACCTTTGATTAAACCATGCTCTAAAAGCATTTCTAATTCATGTAAAAAACTGAAGGTTCTGGCGTTTGAAATTTCATCTTTAAAGTCAGAAATATGCTCTAAAGTTGCATTTTGGGTTCCTAAAACTTTAGTGCCAAAATCAACCATGGTAGTTATCTGATATTCCTCCGATGGAATTACGGTTATTTCACTTCCGGTAGCTTCGTCTTTGTATGAAATCACATTTTTGACCACATAGACTTCACGTTCTTGTTTTTGTTCTACAATACCAGCATCTTCCAAAGCTTCAACAAAGAACTTTGAAGAACCATCCATGATAGGAGGTTCCGGTGCATCTAATTGTATTAGAACGTTATCAATATCCAATCCTACCAATGCGGCTAAAACATGTTCCGAAGTTTGAATCTTGACACCATTCTTTTCAAGATTAGTACCTCTTTGTGTATTCACCACATAGTTTGCATCCGCCTCAATAATGGGCTCTCCCTCTAAATCAACTCTTTTAAAGGCAAAGCCATGATTTTCTGGTGCAGGTACAAATGTCATTGTCACATTCTCGCCAGTATGCAGTCCTACTCCTTTAAGAGTAACCTCTTTCGCAATAGTGCGTTGTTTATTTTCTGTCTTCACTGTCAATTTTCTTTTCTATTTCAGAAATTCGGTTAACAATCTTTGGTAAATTTTTAAAGTGCACATACGATTTATTGTAATCGCCGTAAGTTAAAGCGGGAGACCCTTGCAAAACCTCATCGTCTTTTACATTGCGTCCGATGCCAGACTGTGCCTGAATACGAACCCTATCGCCTATCGTAATATGTCCAACAATACCTACTTGTCCACCTATCAAGCAGTTCTTTCCTATTTTGGTTGAACCTGCTATACCAGTCTGTGCTGCAATTGCCGTATGCTCTCCAATTTCAACATTATGGGCTATCTGAATCTGATTATCAAGCTTAACTCCTTTTCTTAGTACTGTAGATCCTAAAGTGGCCCTATCGATTGTAGTACCGGCACCAATATCCACATTATCTTCTAATATTACATTACCCGTTTGTGGCACTTTACTGTATTCCCCATTCTCATTGGGAGTAAAACCAAACCCGTCTGCACCGATAATGGCCCCACTATGTATGACACACCCATTACCTATAACAGATTCAGAGTAAATCTTCGCTCCCGAAAAAACCAAAACATTATCGCCAATAGTTACATTGTCACCAATATATGCGTTGGGATACACCTTAACATTAGCACCCAATTGCACATTTTCGCCCAAGTAAGAAAAAGCTCCTAAATAAAATCCATCTCCGTAAGAAGCTGAATTTGAAACAAAAGATGGGCTTTCAATACCAACCTTATTATTTTTTACTTGATTATAATATTCCAATAACTTTGAAAAGGATTTGTAGGCATCTTCAACTTTTATCAATGTGGTCGAAATCTCTTGCTCAGGAACGAAATCTTTGTTGACAATAGTAATCGAGGCCTTAGTGGAATATATATAAGAAGTATATTTAGGATTTGCCAAAAAGGTTAAAGATCCTTTTTCACCCTCTTCAATTTTTGCAAGTTTGTGAACAGCCGTTTGAGGATTACCCTCAACCTCTCCTTCTAAAATACCTGCAATTTGGGTGGCTGTAAATTTCATTTTGGCAAAAGTAAGAAAATTTGTCAAACGCTTTCCTTTGGATAGCAAACATAGTATTTGGTCACCGTTTTTGATAAAGCTTTTAAATTAAGGTGGTCTGATGCTTTTGCAACATCAGTCAGTTTTTCGTTTTTTCTTAAAATATTAATGTTCTGTCGCTTTTGATTATAAGCCATATTGCTAATCTCGCCTGAAAACACAAAATAATCAAGCTCATTATCCTGAATACAAAAGTTCGCTTTTACCCATTGCTCCTTTTCTGCAACTTTATTCTCCTCTATTGGTTTGTTTTTAATTTTTATTTCCAGCAAATTTCGATTTAATAGCATCGAACTAATTTTTGATAGTATAAAATCTGGGTGCGATTGCCAAGCCTTTAATGCCGAAAGCAAGTCCACATCATCCAATAAGGCAAACTGTGATAAAGTTTCCTCATTAAATTCGGCATTACCGTTTCTAAAAAGAAAATAAGAAAGTGCCTTGGAGCATGGTAAATTATCTCCATCGCTAATTAGATCCTTGGCTCTTTTAATCAATTTTATAAGTAATTGCTCAGCTACTAAACTTGTTTTGTGTAAATACACTTGCCAATACATAAATCTTCTTGCCATCAGAAATTTCTCGACCGAATAGATTCCCTTTTCTTCAACTACTAATTCACCTTCAAAAACATTCAGCATAGTAATCATACGTTCAGAACTAATGTTCCCTTCGGTAACCCCAGTATAAAAACTATCTCTTTTTAAGTAATCAAGTCGGTCCATATCAAGTTGACTAGAAACCAATTGATTCAAGAATTTTTTAGGATATTTTCCTTTGAATATTTCTATTGCTGTTGTTAAGGCCCCATTAAATTCTTTATTGAGTTCCTCCATAAATCGCAAAGAAATAGTTTCATGATTATTCTTTAAAACTAGGTGATGTTCAAGCGCATGAGAAAACGGACCATGCCCAATATCATGCAATAAAATAGCGGCTAATAAACCCTGTTCTTCTTTCTCAGTAATTGCAATCTTCTTAAAACGTAAAACCCGTATCGCCTGAACCATAAGGTGCATACTACCTAAGGCATGATGAAAACGAGTATGATGAGCCCCTGGATAAACCAAAAAGGATAAACCCATTTGAGATATTCTTCGAAGTCTTTGAAAGTAGGGATGACCAATAAGATTAAAAATAAGTTCATTGGGAGTGCCAATAAAACCGTAGATTGGATCGTTAAATATTTTAAGCTTGTTGCGCTGCGCCAAGTGAAAATTTAATTTAGTACCACAAAGATATACTATATGAACACTATAACAATTCTTTGGGTCGATGATGAAATTGACCTTTTGAAACCCCATATTCTTTTTCTACAAAACAAGGGCTATCATGTTATCACTTGCCCTAGCGGACAAGACGCTTTAGATGAACTGAATAAAGCAAATTTTGATATCGTCTTTTTAGATGAAAACATGCCTGGATTATCGGGACTTGAAACCCTTAGTGAATTAAAAAAAATTGACGCTACGCTACCTGTGGTGATGATTACAAAAAGTGAGGAAGAGTATATTATGGATGAGGCTATCGGAAGTAAAATAGCTGATTATCTCATCAAGCCTGTAAATCCTAATCAGATACTCTTATCATTAAAAAAGAGTTTGGATAATTCTCGTTTGGTGTCTGAACGCACAACAGCAAATTATCAACAAGAATTTCGCAAAATAGCGATGGACCTTTCTATGATTAATTCTTTTGAAGAATGGGCTGAGCTTTATAAAAAATTGATTTATTGGGAACTGCAATTGGAAGAAATTGAAGACTCTGGAATGTTTGAAATATTGGAATCACAAAAAGTAGAAGCCAATAACCAGTTTAGTAAGTTCATTGATAAAAATTATCCAGACTGGTTCTCATCACATGATGCACCTGTACTATCACATACCTTGTTCAAACAAAAAGTGATGCCAGAATTAGAAAACACCTCAACATTATTGGTAGTTGTCGATAATCTCAGATACGACCAATGGCTTGCCTTTGAAGATGTGGTTTCCAATTTTTACAAGAAGAAAAGCGAGACCCCATATTTTAGTATTCTACCCACTGCAACCCAGTATGCTAGAAACGCCATTTTTTCAGGGTTAACCCCATTACAAATGGAAAAAGAACATCCAAACTGGTGGAAAAATGATAATGATGAAGGTGGTAAAAATCTTTTTGAGGCTGAATTTTTAGGAGCACAGTTAAAACGTCTAAATCTCGATGTAAAATGGGACTATCATAAAATTAGTAGTCTAAAACAAGGTAAGCAATTAACTCAAAACTTTGGTTCTCAAAAAGAAAACGATTTAACGGTTATTGTCTACAACTTTGTAGATATGCTTTCTCATTCTAAAACAGAAATGGAAGTTATCAAAGAGTTGGCCAGTAACGATAAAGCCTATAGGTCACTTACCCTAAGTTGGTTTAAAAATTCTCCGCTTTTAGATATAATCCAGCAAGCACAGCAAATGGGTAAAAAACTGATTATTACAACCGATCATGGGACCATCAATGTAAAGCAACCCTCAAAGGTAATTGGTGATCGCGAAACCAGTCTGAATTTAAGATACAAAACAGGTCGCAGCCTTACCTATCAAGAAAAAGAAGTTCTTTCAGCAAAAGACCCCAAACGCATTCACTTACCAAATATAAATGTAAGCAGCTCCTATATTTTTGCCAAGAACGATTTGTTCTTTGCCTACCCAAATAACTACAACCATTATGTAGGATATTACAGAAACACCTATCAACATGGCGGAATTTCATTAGAGGAAATGGTTATCCCTTTTGTAGTTTTGGAGCCTAAATAAAATGGGTAAATGCCTAAATTCAGATTTAACAAAAATCAACTTGATAAAATTGCTGAAAAGCTTCTAGAAGAATCAAAACCAAAGTGTTTCTGTTTCCACGGCGAAATGGGTGCTGGAAAAACAACCCTTATAAAAGCATTATTGAATAAGCTTGGTGCTTTAGATACAGGTAACAGTCCAACTTTTGGTCTTGTAAATGAATATCATGATAAATCAGATACTGCCCTAGCCTATCATTTTGATTTCTATAGAATTGAAAGCGAAGAGGAAGTTTATGATTTGGGTATAGAAGAGTATTTTGCTCAAGATACATATCTCTTTATTGAATGGGCTGAAAAAATACCTAACCTAATACCAACCGATGCCTTGCGCGTTCGATTACACTTTATCGATGAAAATACCCGCTGTATCGAATATTAATTCTTACAAATGATTTCATAATATACTTTCATTACATTCAAAGTCAAGAGAGTTCACAATCGATGAAAAGGTTAAAAATTCAGTTAAAGTGCATATTTTATCGATGAAATGCATTTGA
>Ga0316204_10002937_pt1 | contig 36238 bp, 22 predicted proteins | sample 6monrhotite_MG_2_FD_205661 | JGI IMG/M metagenome (GOLD analysis project Ga0316204, IMG submission 205661) | Microbial mat bacterial communities from mineral coupon in-situ incubated in ocean water Damariscotta River, Maine, United States -... | ecosystem: Environmental > Aquatic > Marine >... | reverse complement strand
ACATCAAGTGCAGCGAATAATGCATTTACGATGGCTTGAGAGGTTTCGACATTGCCGGCGACAACGGCTGCTGGTGGTTCGGGGTTTAGTATCGAAGCGTTGGGGATGATAAGTTTTAATGGTCTTAAAAAACCATCGTTCAGAGGAATGTCTTCTTGTATTAAGCAGCGAAATACGTAAATAACAGCTGCCTTGCAGACTGAGGCGGGTGCGTTAAAATTTCCAGCGTGCTGTTTGCTGCTACCAGTGAAGTCTATGATCGCAGCAGAAGGTTTGTCTTCAATTGTGATGCTGACGTTAATGATGCTGCCATCATCAAGTTCTAATTTGAAATGACCATCTTTAAGTTTAGTTAATAAACGTTGAACAGCCGTTTCAGCATAATCTAAAACATGCCCCATGTAAGCTTGAATAGTTCCCAGGCTGTATTGATTTACTATAGTGAAAATTTGTTGAGCACCTATTTCACACGCCGCAATTTGTGCTTTGAGATCTGCAATGTTTTGTTGAATGTTTCGAACAGGGTAGGGTGGTTGCTGTAATAATTCTATTAAGGATTGTTCCTGAAAAATGCCCTGTTCAAGTATTTTGAAATTATCTATAAGAATACCTTCTTCATCAATATATTGGCTATTTGCAGGCATAGAACCCGGTGTGATGCCGCCGATGTCTGCATGATGTCCACGGGCAGCGACATAAAAACTGGGTTTTCTTGTTGAGGTATTTTGAATAAATACCGGCCGAATTACCGTTATGTCAGGTAAATGCGTGCCACCGTTATAGGGTGAATTAGATATAAAAACATCGTTGGGAGAGATGTTGCTAGCATTATCACGTATTAATGCTTTGATACTATCGCTCATAGACCCAATGTGAACAGGGATGTGAGGTGCATTAGCAATTAATTCTCCATCGCCATTGAATAATGCACATGAAAAATCCAGGCGCTCTTTAATATTGACTGAGCTGGCTGTGTTTTTTAGAACTTCCCCCATTTGTTCTGCAACTGACATGAATTGATTGTTGAAAAGCTCAAGCAAGACAGGGTCAAGTTGTATTTGTTCCTCTGCGCTAGAAACTTTTGGAGGGTGAGTTGGCTTACCTTTCTCCAGTTGGATTTTTGTCAGTAGTAGTTCGCCACCGGAGTGCATGCTTGCAATCCAGTTTTTTTCTAACACTGTGGTGCTGTTTTTTTCAATGATTAGAGCAGGGCCTGTTATTTTGTCACCATTATGTAGTTTGTTTTTATCATAAGATGCAATGGTGGTCAGTGCACCATGGGTAAAAACATCGACATAATGATCGGCTATGAGAGGCATGCTAACTTTTTGTTTAGTCTGATTGGGATTTTCAGTTAAGTGTTCTATTTCAATGAAAACCGCTTCGATCTGAATGGCATCGACTATCAAATTTTTCTCTGGGGAGGTGAAGCCGTAGAGCTTGTGGTGGGCAGATGTGAAGTTTTCGGATAAAGTTTTGCAGTCAGAATAACCTAGCAAAAGGTTAGTATCGCTGTCTTGGTAGCGAATGTGCAGTCTTGCATAGGTTTTTATCGATGAAGGTTCGATTCCCTGTAGCGATAATTCGGTGACAGAATCGTTTGAGAGTTGGTCTTTTATTTTTTCTAACGTAGTACTAAGGTCTAATGTAAGTACTTCTTCAATCGCTTTTTCTTTAATTAAACGGCGATCAGCCAGCCCAATACCTGTTGCGGATAACAGACTGGCATATGGGTGAATCAATATTTGTTTCATGCCTAGGTTATCAGCGACCAGGCAGGCATGTTGCCCGCCTGCACCACCAAAGGCACAGAGCACATATTGAGAGATATCATAGCCACGTTGAACTGAAATTTTCTTAATGGCTTTTGCCATGTTATCAACCGCAATGGTGAGAAAGCCCTCTGCTACTTCAGCGGCAGAAATGGCTTGCTGGGTCTGTTGTTGGATTGAAGTTGCCAGCGCATTGAATTTTTTTACCACGGTTTGTTTGTCGAGCGACTGAGTTCCAGTAGGGCCGAAAATATGCGGAAAATTTATTTCCTGAAGTTTCCCAAGCATGACATTGCAGTCAGTGATGGTTAATGGCCCTTCATTGCGATAACAGGCTGGGCCGGGTAGTGCGCCTGCGGAGTCAGGGCCAACGCGAAGACGCTGATCGTCATAATGTAAGATTGAACCACCGCCAGCGGCAACGGTATGAATGCGCATTATAGGTGTGCGCAAACGGATGCCTGCTATTTCAGTGTCAAAGTCACGCTCATATTCACCTGCAAAGTGGCTTACGTCAGTCGAAGTTCCGCCCATGTCGAAACCGATGACTTTTTCAAAGCCCATATTACGTGCCGCGTGTGCCATACCGACGATGCCGCCAGCGGGCCCTGATAAGACGGCATCTTTTCCGCTGAAGCGTTCACTTTGTGTAAGCCCACCATTTGATTGCATAAAAAGCAGCTTGCTTTGTTTGTCGTTATACTGAAGTTGAGATGATATTTGATGGATATATTTTTTTAGTACTGGGGAAAGATAGGCATCTACAACGGTGGTGTCGCCACGCCCGATAAATTTGATCAAAGGGGAAAGTTTATGGCTGACTGAAATCTGTGTGAAGCCAATTTTATGCGCTAGTTCGGCAATAATAAGTTCGTGCTGCGGGTGGCGGTAAGCATGCATGAGTACAATCGCAATGGAGCGAATACCTTTATCAAATGTGATTTGAAGAGATTTGTGGACAGTGTTTTCTTGCAGAGAGCTGATGATTGTACCGTGTGTATCAATGCGTTCATTGACTTCGATTACCTGTTCGTACAGCATTTCTGGCAGTATGATATTGAGGGCAAAGATATCGGGACGATTTTGATAGGCAATTTGGAGAGCGTCACGAAAACCGGCGGTGACGAATAAAGCAGTGCGCGCGCCTTTTCTTTCAAGCAAGGCGTTGGTGGCAACTGTGGTGCCAATTTTTACACATTCGATTTCGTCAGTGGGAATCGCTTGCCCAGCTTGAATGGCAAGAATGTTTCGAATGCCTTGAATCGCAGCATCTTTGTAGTGATTTGAGTTTTCAGACAGCAGTTTGCGTGTGTGAATGTCACCTTTTGGGCTTTTGGCCACGATGTCAGTAAATGTTCCGCCGCGATCAATCCAAAATTTCCATAGATTTTTTTTCTTACTTTGAATCATTGTATAAAGGTGTGATTTTATTTAGGCTATGGAAATCAATGGTATGTATATTATTGACGCACTGTATACACTGCAAGCCTATTTTATAGGCAAGTATGTTAGTCATTTTGTATAAAAATTTATGAGACTGCCGAAAACCTTTATACAATGATAATTATATAACTAGTATTTCACCTTAGGCTATGAACGGATAAAATCTTGAGCGTTAAAACCTATACTTTTTGTGATATCTGTAACCCTCTGTGTTTAGTGGCAGATGAGCGGCGTGAAAAACCGCGCGAGAGCACTTTTGGTCGGCGTGCAACAGATCATTGCAACTCAATAGAAGGTACTCCTGATGATTGCAGCGAATATGGTTGGATTGTTACGTCAAAAGGTAAACATGTTTGTCCGCAGTGTTATTTGGAACATAAGGAAGCTGTGTTTACTATTTGAGTGTTAGTGTATGGCGTGAGGGTTTGATAGTCTGTCATTCTGGATGATCAATTTGGAGAGTAATAATGCTAGAGCTTGCACAAGACGTTTGTGAATCATGTAAAAAAGGTGTCCCTCAGATATCACAGCAAGAGATGGATAAGTTGATGCCGCAGGTTCCAGATTGGCAGGTGATTGAGGTTGCGGGTATAAAACAGTTGCAGCGGGTATACAAATTTAAAAATTTCGTTGCAGCGCTGGCGTTCACTAATCTTATTGGTGAATTAGCGGAGTCTCAGATGCATCACCCCGACATTTTAACTGAATGGGGGAAGGTGACGCTTGTTTGGTGGTCACATAAAATCAAAGGTCTGCATCGTAATGACTTTGTTATGGCAGCACGCTCTGATCAATTGTACACCGCGCCTGAGTAGGACTCACCGTAGAACCCAGCATAGCAGGCTGAGTGTTATTTAAAGCAACCTTTACTGCTGTATAATTTATTTTCTGGTTTTAGTTTTCGACGATGCACTCATGTGCAACTTCGACCTTGTTTTTCTCATCAATTGTTTCGAGTCTGACAGTAAAACCCCATAGGCGCGTTAGGTGTTTCATTACATCAGTAAGTGATTTGTCCAGAGGTTGACGGTTGTGCACGGTATGGCGCAACGTCAATGATCTGTCTCCGTTACGGTCGACATTGTGTATTTGTATGTTGGGTTCTCGTTTGCTTAGATTATATTGGTCGGCAAGGCTGCGTCGGATTTGGAGATAGCCATCATCGTTATGTATCGCAGTTACTTCCAGCTTCAAACGTGTGTCATCATCGAGTATTGAGAACAGCTTCATTTCGCGGATTAATTTTGGTGAAAGATATTGCAAAATAAAACTTTCATCTTTGAAATGTCGCATTGCGAAGTCCATTGTTTTTTTCCAGTCTGATCCAGCAATTTCAGGAAACCAATGGCGGTCTTCATCTGTTGGATTTTCACAGATGCGCTTGATGTCCGACATCATTGAAAATCCAAGAGTATAGGGATTGATACCGCTGTAATATGGGCTGTTGTAGCTGGGTTGCGCGACTACGCTGGTGTGCGAACGTAAAAACTCAACCATAAAACCATCGTTAACGAGACCTTCATCATAGAGCGTATTGAGGATGGTGTAATGCCAGAAGGTCGCCCAGCCTTCATTCATGACTTGTGTTTGGCGCTGAGGATAAAAATATTGTGCAACTTTTCTGGTTATACGGACAACTTCGCGCTGCCATGGTTTCAAAAGAGGAGCATTTTTTTCAATAAAATAAAGTATGTTTTCTTGTGGTTCAGATGGATAATTTGGCTCATTCGCGACAGTGTCTTTATTTTCTTTTTGAGGAATGGTTCGCCATAAGTCATTAACCTGCAACTGCAGATGTTCTTCACGTTCCGACTGGCGCAGGCGCTCTTCATCTGCTGACAAGCGCGAGGGTCTACAATAGCGATCAACGCCGTGGTTCATGAGCGCGTGGCAGGAATCTAATAATAATTCAACTTCAGTTTCTCCATAACGCGTTTCGCATTCCTTGATAAAGTTTTTTGCGAAAAGAAGGTAGTCAATAATAGCATCCGCGTTGGTCCAGGTTTTGAAGAGGTAATTATTCTTGAAAAAAGAGTTGTGTCCGTAGGCAGCATGAGCAATAACCAATGCCTGCATCATCATGGTATTTTCTTCCATTAAGTAGGCAATACATGGATTGGAATTAATGACTATTTCGTATGCCAACCCCATTTGGCCGCGACGATAATTCTGCTCTGTGCTGACAAAATGTTTTCCGAAAGACCAGTGGTGATAGCCAAGCGGCATACCTTGTGAGGAATAGGCATCCATCATTTGCTCGGCACTGATAATTTCAATTTGATTTGGGTAAGTGTCAAGACCATAAGCGGAGGCAATGCGTGAGATTTCCTTGTCATAGCGCATGATTTGTTCGAAGGTCCAGTCTGAGCTGGTTGAGATATATTGATTGCTCATGCCATTTGCTTCTTGAAGAGTCGGCGAAAAACGGGGTATATATCTTCTAGGCCTTTGATATCTTGCATGGCGAAGTTAGATTGAATTTCAGCAATGGTTTCATATTCTTTCCATAATAGCTGGTGCCTTTCAGCTGTGATTTCAACGTAAGCGTAATACTGAACCAGAGGCATGATTTTGTTGCCAAGGATGTCTTTACATACTGCAGAATCGTCGTGCCAATTGTCACCATCTGATGCTTGTGCGCCGTATATATTCCATTCATTCGTAGGGTAGCGATCAAGAATTATTTTATGCATCATGTCGAGCGCACTTGAGACAACGGTGCCACCAGTTTCACGGGAATGAAAAAATTCATCCTCATCAACTTCTTTTGCTGTGGTGTGATGACGTATGAAGACTAAATCAATATGTTCGTAATTTTTGGTTAAAAACAGATAGAGTAAAGTGAAAAATCGTTTGGCGATATTTTTTCGCTCTTCATCCATTGATCCTGATACGTCCATCAGGCAAAACATTACAGCTTGTGATGTAGGTTTTGGGACAAGTGTTCGGTTGTTATATCGAAGATCAAAAGAATCTATAAATGGAATGGAAGCGATTTTCTTTTTTAGTAATTCTATTTCTCTTCGCAAGCTTGAGGCGGCGGCTTCATTTTGAGCCTCTATCGCTTTTTTAAGTTCTTCTTCAGCATCTCTTAGGTGTTTTTTGTGTGGGGCACGCAGTGCGATACGGCGTGCTAAAGCACCCTTTAAGGAGCGAATTATATTAATGTTTGTTGGTACCCCATCACTGGTATGGCCAGCGCGGATTGATTTGAAATCAGTTGCTGCGGTAAGCTGTGTTTTGACTAGATCGGGTAGCGCTAAGTCTTCAAAGAAAAATTCTATAAACTCATCACGTGACAGCTCGAACATGAAGTCTTCATTACCTTCGCCTTCATTGCTCGCCTCGGAGCCGCTGCCGGAACCGGATTTAGGTGGACGATTGATTCTATCGCCCGCGATGAAGTCCGTGTTTCCAGGAAGAATGTTTTCTCGTTGGCCGCCTTGCCCATGGTGAAAAGCAGGTTCGCTGATGTCTTTTGGCGGGATACTTATTTTTTTTCCATTACCGACGTTAGTTATGCTGCGTTTGTCGATGGATTCGGAGACTGCTTTTTTTATTTGTAATTTAAAACGCTTGAGAAAGCGCTGGCGATTAACAGCACTTTTTCTTTTTCCATTAACTCTTCTGTCTATTACCTGCGTCACGATAAAATTGGTTATGAAGACTTACGAACACGTAGATACCATTCGGACAATAGACGTACTTGTTTGTTGGTATAGCCCTTTTTCATCATGCGATTCACGAAGTCATCATGCTTCTGTTTGTCATCACTTGATGCTTTTGCATTAAATGAGATAACGGGTAGCAAGTCTTCGGTGTTTGAAAACATTTTCTTCTCGATAACTTCACGCAGTTTTTCATAGCTGGTCCAGGATGGATTTTTCCCATCATTTTGTGCGCGTGCTCGTAGTACAAAGTTAACAATTTCGTTGCGGAAATCTTTTGGATTGCTAATGCCTGCGGGTTTTTCGATTTTTTCCATTTCTTCATTAAGTGCTTCGCGGTTAAACGCTTCGCCTGTGTCTGGGTCACGGAACTCTTCATCTTGAATCCAGAAATCAGCATAAGTGACATAGCGATCAAAGATATTTTGTCCGTATTCTGAGTAGGATTCCAGGTAGGCCGTTTGTATTTCTTTGCCGATAAATTCGGCGTATCGAGGCGCGAGATAACCTTTAATATACGAAATATATTTCTCTTCTAACTCGGGTGGGAATTGTTCTTGTTCAATCTGTTGTTCAAGTACATATAATAAATGAACAGAATTTGCGGCTATTTCAGTGTTGTCGTAATTAAAAACTTTTGAAAGAATCTTGAACGCAAAGCGTGTTGATAAGCCTGTCATGCCTTCGTCGACACCGGCATAGTCACGGTATTCCTGATAGGACTTAGCTTTAGGGTCAACGTCTTTAAGGTTTTCTCCATCATAGATACGCATCTTTGAAAATACGTTAGAGTTTTCCGGTTCCTTCAAGCGAGACAAGATGGCAAATTGTGAGAGCAGTTCAAGCGTGTCCGGTGCACAGGGCGCATCTGAGAGAGAGCTATTTTTTAATAGTTTCTCATAAATCTTCACCTCTTCTGTAACACGTAGGCAATAGGGTACTTTTACTATATATATACGGTCTAGAAAGGCTTCATTGTTTTTATTATTTTTGAAGGATAGCCATTCGGATTCATTTGAATGGGCGAGAACAATACCGTCAAAGGGGATCGCTGAAAGCCCTTCAGTGCCCATATAGTTGCCTTCTTGCGTGGCGGTTAATAGTGGGTGTAACACTTTTATGGGTGCCTTAAACATCTCAACAAACTCTAATAAACCTTGATTCGCAAGGCACAGACCACCAGAAAAGGAATAGGCATCGGCATCATCTTGTGAATATTGCTCGAGCATACGAATATCAACCTTACCTACCAGTGATGAGATATCTTGATTGTTTTCGTCGCCTGGCTCAGTTTTTGCTATGCCAGTTTGCTTAAGGATTGAGGGTGTTAATTTGACGATGCGGAATTTAGAGATGTCGCCATTATATTCGTTGAGTCTTTTAACAGCCCAAGGGGACATGATGCCGCTTAAGTAGCGTTTTGGGATACCAAAATCTTCTTCGAGAATAGATCCATCTTCGGAAGGTGAAAATAAACCTAAAGGGGATTCGTTAATAGGCGAATCTTTGATCGCATAAAAACTGTTTTTCTCCATTAATGATTTTAATTTTTCAGCTAGCGATGATTTTCCTCCGCCAACGGGGCCGAGTAAATATAAAATTTGCTTTCTTTCCTCAAGACCTTGTGCTGCATGACGGAAATAGGCAACGATTTTTTCTATGGTTTCTTCCATGCCATAAAATTCCCTGAAAGCAGGGTATATTTTTATAACTTTATTCATGAACAGGCGACTTAGATGGGGGTCGCTGCGTGTATCAAGTAATTCAGGTTCTCCGATAGCCGCCAGCATGCGTTCTGCACTGGATGCATAAGCACTTGGGTCTTTCTTACAGATGTCGAGATATTCCTGAAGAGAATATTCCTCGTTTTTTGATTGTTCATAACGAGTTTGAAAATGATTGAAAATCGTCATGGTTATGCTCCTTGGCTATTGTCGCGCCGAAACGATTGTCGGATCATCATTTCGGTGTACTCGGCAGTGGGTAAAAATTCTATGCACCCGAACTCTTCAAAACTAATGCAACGCTTATGCCAAAATTTTATGTTTGCTTTTTTATAGAGTGAAATTTATCAAGTTTGATCAGTAAAACAATAGTTTGTTAGCAGTTCAGTATTGATAGTGTCATTCTTATGTCGCAAAACCTTTTAGATATGTGACATTTATTTGGCGTAGTTTTCGTATGTTTTGTTCGCGATAGCATTTTCATTTAACTTTGTGTTGAAAGAAAGTGAAATGCTGTGCAGTTGTGTTGTCTGTTAGTAAGACACTTAGAGTTTGTTTCAGTTCAAAAGAGTTATGCCTGTCTATATACTTGGTGAAAGTATGAAAAATAAGTAATATCGTAGTCGTGCCGATACATGGAATAATTACATAAGGATAATCACGCTATGTCGAATCAACACAAGTCGGTAATAAACCTTTCCAAAAAAGGCTACTTCCTGCTCAGCAAAAAACGCTATGAAGATGCTGAGAAAGCATTTCTTGAAGCGTATAGCTTAGAGAAGCAAAACTCTTTTGTTCTTGTTGGCCTTGGTCATGTCTATCGCGAATTAAATAATTTCCCGGAATCCATTCGGTTTTATGAGAAAATCCATTTTCTGGAGCCTAATAATACCTTTGCGTTAAAAGGTCTTGGTCATGCATATCGTGGCATTAGGGAATACGAAAAAACGATTATTTATTGGCAACAGTTAATGGATATCGACAGTCGAGATCACCACATGATGGTGCGCTTGGCGGATGCCTACAAAAAAGTTGGTCGGGTTGATGAGGCTGAAAAATACTATCTAAAAGCACTGAAGGTTGATGGTGATGATAAATATGGAAATCTCGGTTTAGGTGGCTTGTATTATAAGAGTGGTAACTATGATGAATGCTTGAAATGTCTAAAAAAATTCATCAGGTACGAGGAAAATAATGTCGCTGTTTTGACCATGATAGGCAATCTTCATCAGCGTCATAAAGAATTTGAAATTGCGTTAACATATTTTACTAAGGTAATTACCGTCGAAAGTAAAAATCCCTATGCGCTTTACGGCATGGGGAATTGTTATCGTGGACTAGAAAATTATCAGGAAACGGTACGTTGGTGGTTACTTGTATTGCAAGCTGAGCCCGAAAATCAGGGTTTATTTACCCGTGTTGGTGATGCCTATATGCATTTAGACAATCTCGATCAGGCGCAAATACATTATCAAAACAGTCTAGATATTGCTTATGACACCTATGCGTTATTGGGTCTAGCTCGCATTCACTTTCAAAAGGGTGAATTTGATCAAGCAATAGTTGGCTGCAAGCAAGTGCTTGACCAAGATCCAGGTCATCGTAGAGCCTCACAGCTATTGCTTGATATATCCAGTGCGCAAGGTGCAGGTGAAAATCCAGGTGAGCTCAGGCAGCGATCAGCCTATTAATTTTTTGACGATTTTGTTACCGCATAAATATTGGGCTGTTTTTGTATTCTTTTTTCATGAGAAGTATGGATTTCTATAAATTTCTTGTTGAACTCTAAAGAAAATCTTCAAATTACAGATTACCTATATAGAATAGGTTAAAATTCGTGATTTGCATGCCACAAAAAAATAACAACATAAGATATTCCAAGATATGTCAGCCAACAATTTGGCGCAGACTAATGGGGTATCTTTTTTGTTGCCAAGTCAAGGTCAGCCTATCTAGCGTTCTCCAATGAATTGTAAAATGGAAAAATAACAATGGACCGGATGAGTCAGAATAATAAGTTGCATGATATTTGGTCGAACTCAATGCTTACCGGTGTCAATGCCATCTACCTTGAGCAAATGTACGAAAATTATTTACAGGATCCGAGCTCTGTAGACAATACATGGCGTACTTATTTTGATGTATTGCGCGGTTCTGCTAATGAAGCCGTGCATTCTGAAATTCAGGCGGCATTCAAAGAGCAAGCACTGCACGGTAAAAAAGTCAGTTTGTCAGATGTTGCTCAGGTGGCCGTTGCGCATACGGGAAAAAATGAAGCGCTGGGACGGTTGATTGACGTTTATCGAAGCATGGGGCATCGCCTTGCTGATATTGACCCGCTGAGTCCACGTTGTGTGCCTGATTTGCCTGAGCTGGATTATAAACATTACGGTTTTAGTGAGCATGATTTAGAAGATATGTTTCCAATGAATTCTTTTGGTCTGTCACGTCAGGCGACCTTGAGAGAATTGCTTGGTTTCCTTAAATCAACGTATTGCGGTCACGTCGCGGCTGAATTTATGCATATTCCTGATATGACTGAGAGGAATTGGATACAGCATCGCTTAGAGAGCTCGCATGGTTTGCCTGAATACTCTGATGAAGTGAAGCGCCGCTTGCTGGACCGTATTAGTGTAGCCGAAGGGCTTGAGCGATATTTGCATACAAAATATGTGGGTCAAAAACGTTTTTCACTTGAAGGTGCTGAAAGCCTGATTCCAGTTTTAGATGAAATTATCCAGAGATCCAGCAGTCATGGTGGAAAAGAAGTCGTTATAGGTATGGCGCACCGTGGCCGCTTGAATGTACTGATTAACGTGATGGGGAAAATGCCCGCAGATCTGTTTCAGGAGTTCGAAGGGACACGTTCAGCGAACGGTAATGGCACCGGTGATGTTAAATATCATATGGGTTTTTCTTCCAACATAAAAACCGCAACAGGCTGTATGCATGTGGTGCTGGCGTTTAACCCATCTCACCTTGAAATTGTTAATCCTGTTGTAGAAGGCTCAACCCGCGCACGCCAGGATCGTAGAAAAGATAAAAAAGGCAGCGTGGTCGTACCAGTTCTGATTCATGGTGACGCTGCATTTGCTGGGCAGGGCGTTGTGATGGAGACGCTGAATATGTCGCAGTCTAGAGGTTTTTCAACCAAAGGCAGTGTGCATATTGTTGTTAATAACCAAATTGGATTTACCACCAGTAGCCTAAAAGATGCGCGATCAACCCTGTATTGCACAGATGTGGCAAAAATGGTGAATGCGCCGATTTTTCATGTGAATGGCGATGACCCTGAAGCGGTGTTATTTGTCACGCAAATGGCATTGGATTATCGCATGACGTTTAATAAAGATGTGGTGATTGATTTGGTTTGTTATCGCCGCCATGGGCATAGTGAAGCCGATGAGCCTTCGGTTACTCAACCGTTGATGTATCGAAAAATTAAAGCTAAGCCGACTACGCGTTCACTTTATGCTGAGAAATTGGTTAAAAATAAAATCGTTTCTGAGCGTGATATTCAGAGCTTGTTGGCAGACTATCGCGATAAATTAGACGCCGAGGTTTGTGTGGTTCCTGAAGTGGTGGACGATGAGAAGGCGGGTTACGAGTATGAGGTAGATTGGCGCCCATTCATGAAGGTGGACAGCATTGTTGATGCTAAAACTACCGTTACTCAGGCTAAAATTAAAATGTTGTCAAAGAAAATTGACAAGCTTCCTGAGAGTTTTGTTTTGCATCCAAAGGTGGATAAAATTTATGATAACCGCCGCAAAATGGCTGCCGGCGCAATGGCGGTTGATTGGGGTTTTGCTGAAACATTAGCCTACGCTACACTTGTTGATGAGGGTTACAACGTTAGGTTGTCGGGGCAAGATGCGGGCCGCGGCACTTTTTTTCATCGCCACGCCGTGTTGCATAATCAGCAGGATGAAACGACATTTGTTCCGTTGCGTAATGTTGGTGATGAAAACAGCCAGTTTTTGGTGATAAATTCACTGTTGTCAGAAGAGGCCGTGCTGGCGTTTGAATACGGTTATTCTAATACGGACCCCAATACACTGGTTATTTGGGAGGCGCAGTTTGGTGATTTTGCCAACAATGCGCAGGTTGTCATCGATCAATTTATTAGCGCTGGGGAACAGAAGTGGGCTAGGTTAAGCGGTTTGGTGATGTTGTTGCCACATGGTTTTGAAGGTCAGGGGCCAGAGCATTCCTCTGCACGTCTGGAGCGTTATTTGCAGCTTTGTGCGCAGCATAATATGCAGGTTTGCGTACCCACCACTCCGGCACAAATATTTCATCTGCTACGTCATCAAATGCATATGAAATGTCGCAAGCCGTTGATCGTAATGTCGCCAAAAAGTTTGTTACGAAACCGTTTGGCGGTAAGTAGTTTAGATGAATTGGTAACAGGAAAATTTTTTCCTGTCATTCCAGAAATTGATGCAATTGATGACAGCGATGTCAAACGTATCATATTGTGTAGTGGTAAAGTTTATTATGATCTACTTGAAAAGCGCCGAAATGAAGCGCGTGGCGATGTAGTCATTATTCGTTTAGAGCGTTTATACCCATTCCCTGAAGATATATTAAGAGAGGAATTTGCGCGCTACGCTTCGGCAAATGAGTTGGTTTGGTGTCAAGAAGAACCGATGAATCAAGGTGCATGGTTCTCTATTCAGCACCATATTCGTCATATTCTAGGTGCGAAATTTGAACTGGAATATGCTGGTCGGCCTTTTTCTGCGGCTCCGGCAGTGGGCTATCCATCGTTACATATTAAACATTTGAAAGAATTACTTGAAAAGGCATTAGGTTAATGGGTACTGTTTGTCTGTTCCTCAATAATAATAAAAAGGACTAAGAGGCAGGAAGTATGGATATTGAAGTCAAGGTTCCAGGTTTTCCCGAGTCGGTCGCCGATGGCAGCATTGTTACTTGGCACAAACAACCCGGTGATGCCATTAAGCGTGACGAAGTCATCGTTGATATTGAAACAGATAAAGTATTGTTTGAAGTACCTGCGCCTCAGGATGGCGTATTAAAAGATATCGTCGAAGCTGAGGGTAGTACGGTTGTTTCGGGTCAGTTGTTAGCGCATATTGAGTCTGTGGCTGATTCAAGTAGTCAGCCCGAAATTAACTCTGATGATAATCAGCCTATTCAAGCTCCAGAAAATGTGACGCCTGGGCAGCAGAGTAGTGGAGATAAACCAAAACAAATTATTGCCCCAGCTGCGCGTAAGTTGATCGCAGAAAATACGCTTGATGAACAGCTTATTGTCGGCACAGGAAAAGATGGTCGTATTCTCAAAGAGGATGTGTTGCATTTTATATCGCAGGCACCTCATGCTAATAAAAATACAGATGCGCCTTTAAATATAGATAGTACGCCTTCGGCTAATAGTACGCCGAGTCCTGCATCACCTTTGACCTTACCACTTTCAGGACGCACCGAAAAACGTGTGCCAATGACTCGATTACGTGCCCGCATTGCTGAACGTCTGCTTGAAGCACAACAAAACGCGGCTATTCTAACCACGTTCAATGAAGTGAATATGCAGCCTGTTATGGATCTCAGGCAGCGTTATAAAGATAAGTTTGAGAAAGAACATGGCGTGCGTCTTGGTTTCATGTCATTTTTTGTCAAAGCTGCGGTAGAAGCGCTGAAGCGTTTTCCAATGGTGAATGCATCGATAGATGGCAGCGATATTGTCTACCATGGTTTTTTTGATGTGGGCATTGCCGTTGGTTCACCGCGTGGTTTGGTGGTGCCAATATTACGTGATGTGGATCAAATGAATTTAGCCACAAGCGAAAAGACCATTCGTGAGTTTTCAGAGAAAGCTACAAAAGGTTCCTTATCTATTGAAGATATGACTGGCGGTACATTTACGATTACCAATGGTGGTGTGTTCGGTTCAATGTTATCAACACCGATTTTGAATCCACCGCAAAGTGCTATTCTTGGTATGCACAATATACAAGAACGCGTGATGGTTGAAAATGGCGAGATGGTTATTAGACCAATGATGTATCTTGCGCTCTCATACGATCATAGAATTATAGATGGCCGTGAGGCGGTACAATTTTTAGTGACTATAAAAAACTTGCTCGAAGATCCTGCGCTGATACTGCTGGACATTTAAAGTAATTTTAAGCCTGACTGTTTATGATTTATTAATGATGTGTCGGTTGTCGTTAGCCGCAAATATGGAATAAGGGAAGGGGTTGGATATTATGGATACTCGATACGATGTCATAGTTGTTGGTGCAGGTCCGGCCGGTTATGTAGCTGCAATACGTTGCGCTCAGCTGGGCTTGAAAACGGCCTGTGTAGATAGCTGGAAAAATAATAAAGGTGGCCCTGCTCTGGGCGGCACTTGTCTTAATGTCGGTTGTATCCCCTCGAAAGCGCTGCTTGAATCCACTGAATTATATGAACGCATCAATCATGATGCAGCTGATCATGGCATTAAAGTCAAAAGTGCCGAGATCGATGTCACTGCAATGATGGCGCGAAAAGATAAGATTGTTTCCAATTTGACGCAAGGCATCGCCTCACTTTTCAAATCAAACGGTATCACGTTACTTTCTGGGCGTGGAAAACTACTCGAAAACAAGACGGTAGAAGTGAGTGATTTTGACGGTAGCAGCAGGACTGTTTCAGCTAATAATATTATTCTCGCGGTAGGTTCTGTGCCCGCCGACATCAAACAAGCCCGATTGGTGGATGATTTTATCTATGATTCAAGCGGTGCGCTGGCATTTGAAGAAGTGCCTAAACGTTTAGGTATTATCGGCGCGGGTGTGATTGGTTTAGAGCTGGGTTCTGTTTGGAACAGGCTGGGTTCTGAAGTGGTGTTGTTGGAAGCGCAGTCAGATTTTTTGCCGATGGCTGATGTTCAAATTGCGAAAGATTCGCGGCGTTACTTCTCTTCGCAGGGGCTTGATATTCGTCTTGGCGCACGCGTTAAGTCAGCCAATGTTAAAGCTAAAAAAGTTGTCGTTGAGTATCAAGATAGCAAAGGTGAGCATCAGGAGAAATTTGATAAATTAATCGTGGCAGTTGGACGACGAGCCAATACCGTCGGTCTGTTTTCTGATGAATCAGGATTGCTGCTGGATGGTTGGGGTTTTGTCCATGTAGACGATAATTGTCGGACAAATGTTCCGGGCGTATTTGCCATAGGCGACATCGTTCGTGGACCTATGCTGGCACATAAAGGCTCAGAAGAAGGCATGATGGTGGCTGAAATTATTGCTGGCCAATCTGCGGAAGTTAACTATGAGCTGATTCCTTCGGTTGTTTATACTCGCCCTGAAATCGCTTGGGTGGGTAAGACAGAGCAACAGCTTAAAACCGAGGGTGTGCCTTATAATAGTGGTGTATTTCCATTGTTGGCGAGTGGCAGAGCTCAGGCAAACGGTGATACGCAAGGCATGATTAAAATATTAGCTGATGCGCAGACTGACCGAGTATTGGGCGTGCATATGATAGGTATGCACAGTTCAGAAATGATTTCACAAGCGGTTATTGCAATGGAGTTTGGCACCAGTAGTGAAGACCTTGCTTTAACTGTTTTTGCCCACCCAAGCTTATCTGAAGCATTTCATGAAGCTGCATTCGATGTGAGTGGTCGTGCGATTCATAAGGCTAAAAAACGCAAGCCTAAAAAGTAACAGCTTTAATTTAGATTACTTCCTATAATAGACGCTGTTTTATTAGCGATGGTCGGACGCTATCGAAATATTGAACGAGTGATACTATGAACTTACATGAATACCAGGCTAAAAATCTGTTTCGAGAATACGGGCTACCAGTGCCGGTCGGTAAGGTCGTTGAAAATTCAGAGCAGACTGCACAAGCGCTTTCCGAGTTAGGGGGGGGACGCTGGGTTATCAAAGCACAGGTTCATGCCGGTGGGCGTGGCAAGGCAGGCGGGGTACGTTTAGTATCAGGTGTCGAAGATGCCAGCGATTTTGCACAGTCTCTTCTTGGTACTCGTCTGGTTACCTTTCAAACAGATACTCAGGGTCAACCCATCAATCAGCTGTTAATAGAAACGCCTTGTGATATTGCGCGTGAGCTTTACTTGGGTGCGGTGATAGATCGTGCGCTGGGTCGTGTGGTGTTTATGGCATCAACAGAAGGTGGCGTGGATATCGAAGAAGTCGCAAGAACAACGCCAGAAAAATTACTTAGCGTGGCTATCGATCCTTTGGTTGGTTTACAGCCGTTTCAATGTCGACAATTAGGTTTTGCATTGGAATTAAAAGCGGATCAGATTAAACAATTTACACACATACTGTTGAACCTGGCGAAAATGTTTGTTGAAAAAGACCTCAGCCTATTAGAAATAAACCCGCTTGTTGTGACTCAGGATGATCAGCTGTTGTGCGTTGATGCAAAAATTAATATTGATGACAATGCGCTATACAGACAAAAAACATTAGCATCACAGCGAGACACCAGCCAGGAAGATGGCCGTGAATTGGAAGCCAGGGAATGGGAGTTAAGTTACATTTCTTTGGACGGTGATATTGGTTGCATGGTCAACGGCGCGGGACTGGCCATGGCAACGATGGATTTGATTAAATTACACAATGGCTCGCCGGCAAATTTTTTAGATGTTGGTGGAACGGCTACCAAGGAGCGTGTTACGGAAGCGTTTAAAATTATTCTTTCCGATGACAATGTGAAAGCTGTTTTGGTAAATATTTTCGGGGGCATCGTACGTTGTGATTTGATTGCAGAGGGAATTATTGGTGCCGTTGAAGAGGTGGGTGTTAATGTGCCAGTAATTGTTAGGCTTGAAGGTAACAATGCGGAAAAGGGTCTTGATATTCTTCAGCAGAGTGGGCTAAGCATTATTACAGCAAAAGGGCTTGATGCCGCGGCTGAGTTAGCGGTGCAATCTATAAAGGGCGCGTCATCATGAGTGTGTTGATCAATAAAGATACGCGGGTGATTTGCCAGGGGTTCACTGGTAAACAAGGGACATTTCATTCCGAGCAAGCGATTGCCTATGGAACAAATATGGTCGGTGGTGTGACACCGGGTAAAGGTGGTCAACATCATTTAAACGTGCCGGTGTTTGATACGGTGGCAGATGCCGTAAACGAAACGGATGCTGATGCGAGTGTTATTTATGTGCCTGCTGCGTTTTGCAAGGATGCCATTCTTGAAGCGGTGGATGCGGGTATTACTCTTATTGTCTGCATCACAGAGGGCATACCAACATTGGATATGCTGCAGGTTAGAGAGTGTGTGAAAAATTCAGGCGCACGTTTAATCGGGCCAAATTGCCCGGGCATTATTACTCCCGGCGAATGTAAAATTGGTATTATGCCGGGACATATTCATCTGCCTGGTCGTATTGGAATAGTTTCACGTTCCGGTACGCTAACCTATGAAGCGGTCAAGCAAACAACTGATTTGGCTATGGGGCAAAGCACGTGTATCGGAATCGGGGGCGATCCTTTGCCGGGTATGAATTTTATTGATTGCCTTGAGCTGTTTGAAAATGACCAAGACACTGATGCAATTTTGATGGTGGGTGAAATTGGCGGTACTGCGGAAGAGGCAGCGGCTGCTTATATAAAAGAAAATGTTAGCAAACCAGTGGTTGCCTATATTGCAGGCGTGACTGCGCCAAAGGGTAAACGCATGGGGCATGCGGGCGCGATTATCTCAGGTGGCAAAGGCACTGCAGATGAAAAATTTGCTGCGCTGGAGTCTGCAGGGGTTAAAACGACACACTCGCCAACTGAAATGGGTGTGGTGTTGAAAGCATTAATGGGTGTTTGATAAAGCGAAAAAAGCTGGCCTGACTATTGATCGGAGTTGTCTTTGCTAGGCATTTTTAAATCTTCGAATAATTGATTTAGATTGTCGAGTCCCAGGCTGAGTATGCTGCCTTGTTTTTCTATTTGAGAGCTTATGTCTCGGATGCCATCAAGAATATTGTCGTAGTTTGTTTGTTCGTCTTTTGTATTTTCTTCAGCTTTGTTCTCATCGGTTTGTTGATAACGCGCAACGATTTTTTCCAGAGGTACTAAGGAAGCTGACAATTGTTCATTGCTAGGTGCTTCTTCTTTGCCTTGATTGTTAAGCCGCTCTAAGATGACCTCAGAAATACTGGCAAGCAATTTTATAGCTTCATCGGTGGATGTGTTGTGATCTGAAATTATATGTTTAAAACCTTTGATGATTTCACCGTTGGTATTTGCACTGTTAATTTCACTTTGTTTGATGTCGGGTAGTGGTGCTTTGGCCGTCTCATTCGAACGATGAAGCAGAAGCTTTTTCCAATAGTCACTGAAGCGCTGTAGTTTTGATGTTTCTTTTAGTTGTTGTTTAGTGACTTGGCTTAAATTGTAAAAACAACGGCTGGCAAGAGAATCGGGGCGTTGAAGAATTACTGGACGTTGTTTGCTGATTGATTCCTTAACGCTATGGTCATCAATAATATAACCAAGATAATTGACCTTGATTTTAAGGTATTTATTGACTGCCGCTTCAAACCGATTGAAAACCTCCATGCTGTTAGCATAATTGAGCACCATGTTGACAAGAACATGTATCGGTTTTTTTATGTTTTTACGTTTGAGGACTCTCAATAACGCAAAGGCATCGGTCAGGGAGGTGGGTTCGGTTGATATGACTAAAGTGACGTATTGGGCGGAGGCGATAAAATTGGTAACGTCTTTGCCGATGCCGGCAGCAGTATCAATTAAAAGGTAATCAAAACGTTTTTCGAGCGTTTCGAGTGCCTCAATGATGCGCGTTTGTTTTTCAGGCTCGAGGTCAGTGTAATTGGCTACGCCAGATGCCGCAGGTACAATTTGAATTCCCGCTGGGCCTTCGAGTAATATTTCATCAATACTTTTATCACCGTTGACTAAATCTTCCAGTGTGTAGTCGGGGTTAATGCCCATCACAATATTGATGTTGGCAAGGCCGGTATCCGCATCAAAAATACAGACTTTTTCACCTTGTTGTGATAACGAAATAGCAAGATTAGTGGTTACGTTGGTTTTTCCAACGCCACCTTTTCCGCTAGTGATAGCAATAGTTTTGCAGGGCGCCAGTTCAGTATTGTTCTGAATGGCGGCATCATCGGAAATGTTAGATTGGATTGATGCCATTTTTTAATGTTGCCTGGATTTATGTTATAGGTTTTATATTTTTATTACTTAAATACATCGGCTTATTATCATTATTTATTGAATACTCTCATGATTATTGTGTAATTACCAGATTCGCTAGATAACCCTGTCATTTCCACCGTCGATAGGCAGTTGCGCGCCGGTCGTTTTGGAGAATAAATCACCGCACATTTCGGCTGCGAGCTCTGCAACATCATCTGAGCTGACTTCAGTTTTTAAGATGTTTTTGGTTTTGTAGTCGTGAACGCTCATGCCATAGTGTTGTGCGCGAGCTTGCAGTACTTCTTCGTTCCAAAGGCCGGTGTCAAATACTGCATCAGGATGCAGCGTGTTGATGCGAATATTGTCGCTACCCCATTCAAGTGCCGCCACTCTGGCAAGTTGATTGAGTGCCGCTTTAGATGAGGAATATGCCGCTGCGCCCGGGCCGGGGGCAGGGACATTTTTTGATCCGATCATAACCACACGTCCGCCGGACGGTGCGAGTTTCAGTAGCGGAAAGCATTCGCGCATCAGCGATAAATTCGAATCAAGGTTGATGTTCATAACCCTGCGCCATTCTTTGTTCGATAATGATTCAATACGGCAGCCCGGTGGGAAGGTGCCGGCATTGAGAATCAACATATCGATGCCGCCGAATTTGCTGACAGCTGCTTCGAGGCAGTCAATGAGTTGTTGCTCGTTCGTCACATCGCAGCACAGTCCAAGAAAAGCAGGGGACTCGATCATGTCTGTAATGCTTTTATTGATATCGAGTCCGACCACGGCTGCGCCACGTTTTAATAATGACTTAACGCAGGCTTGACCTATGCCTGAAGCCGCGCCTGTAACGAGGGCAATTTCACCGCTGAAAGCGGGACTTGATCCTGATTTTTTCAGTTTGGCTTGTTCCAGTTCCCAGTATTCAACTTCGAAAATATCTTTTGCCGGCAGTGCTTGATAACCACCAAGCTGTTCGGCACGTTGAATGATTTCAATGGTGTGTTGGTAAATGTCGGAGACGATTAATGCGTCCTTAATGCTCTTCCCTAATGCACACAGGCCAAGCTCTTTATCCAAAACAACGCGCGGTGCTTGATCAAGAATTGTAATGTCGTCGTTGTATTGTGCGGAGATGCTTTTAAAATAATCCTGGTAGGCAGCACTGTAAGCATCAACATCTCGACCTAATAGTGGTAGCCGTTTAGTGCGAATTACATGATCAGGTGTTGCCGGGCCTTGCTGTGACATCACAGACAGTTGCGGGCTATTGATATAACTCATGCTGCTGTCATTACGTAAAGTGTTAACAATCATTGGGCAGCCGGCAGCGGCTGAAACACTGTTACGCAGTGCGCATATATCAAGGCGTTTATCAGTGTTAGTTTTATTATTTTGAGTAAGGCTAATATCCCAGGCTGCATTTTTCTTTAAATAGTATTCAGCTTTAGAAACCAGTTCAATCATACGATCATAAGATTGCTTGGCTGTTTCCGCAAAGGAGAAGATGCCGTGGTTCATTAAGATCATGCCCACAGTGCCATCATGAGCTTGCGCTTCGAATTGCTCAGCACATAAACGAGCCAGATCAAAGCCAGGCATCACATAAGGAATGATGACCATGGTGTCGCCATAAATTTCTTTAATGCGCTCTAAACCTTTGCTGTTATTGGTGACCGCAACAACCGAATCGGCATGCGTGTGGTCAACAAATTTAAAAGGCAGTGTGGCATGTAAAATGGCTTCAACAGAAGGTGTGGGTGCGCTGGCAAGGGTCATATGCGTGCGCAACTCATTAACCATTTGAGTGTCTGATAACGTTGGTAGCTTTGACAGCTCAATAAGGTGTTTCAATCTGACGGGAGCAAAGCCCGCTGCTTCGATCGTTTCAAGATCCCAACCGCTGCCCTTAACATAAAGGATGTCTTCTTCTTTGCCGAGAATATTCTTTTCGCGAATCTTAACGGAGGTGTTACCACCGCCATGAAGTACCAACGTCGTATCGCGCCCTAACAGACGAGAGGTGTATACTCTGAGTTCCAGGTCACCGTTATACTTTTTCGCTTCGTTATCATTCCAGAGATTTTTCATTTTCCTGCCTTGTAAAAGTGACTGCAATTGAATAATGCCCCGCTGGGCAGTTTAAAATGTAATGTTTGGATGTCAGGGCGATATAATTAGCCTAGAATCAATGGCCTATGTTGGCGCTTCAGTAGGGTAATTTTACTATAGTCGTGGCCAATAAAAAACTTTATATCGGTAGGGTTTCAGGGGGAGGGGTTTGTGTTGAGGTTTTCCTCGGTTTTAAGTTTTTTGGCGTTACTTCTATCTGTTTTTTCTGCTCTCTTTTTCTTCTTGCGTTCATTTTTCTCAGTCACGATTTTGATAGCCTCAACTTTCGTTAGGCTAGGATGTTTAGCGAGTAGCTCTTCAACTTTTTTATTAATTTTGGTCATTTCTGAATCTCATTATTTTTAAATTCGAATATTACAGGTGATTGTTTGCTGCCGGAATGGGGTCGGCTTGACCCAATTGTTAAAGCTTTTTCTACTCATTATTTGACAGGCCCAGCTTGAAAATTGCTAAAACCACCATCTCCAAACACAAATTCAGGACCATATTGGATAGGATCTTCCCCGACATCATGATAAGAGAATAAGTGATTGGTAGCAGGAGGTGCGTTAAATACTGTTGTCATACAATTTTTCCCAACAAGGTCTTGTGATTCTGGCCGTAGGGAAAAGGCCCTTATTAACTCAACAAGTTTATTCGCTACAGCTTCGCCACTTGTTCTATGAAAGTAATTACTTCTTCTAAGTCTCAATATTTTATTACCGAGATATTTCTTAGCATGAACATCTGATATACCACCAATTTCGATATAGGCTGCTTTAACTTTATCTTTATGACTTGGGCTATCTATTAGGCGACCATAATATTTAAATTCATTTTGTAATTCGATATCTTCACCGCTCTTATCATTATAATTAGTTATTCTTAACCAAAATACATCTCCTGTATGTATATGGCCGGCAATCGAAATATTTGTTCTTAGTATATCTTTGTATTTTGAATATATTCCGGTAGAACGGAACTGTTGTGACAGCTCTTCGATGAATGTATCAAAGAGTATTTTAGGTGATGGGCTTTTTAAATTAATCTCTCTAAAAATATCTGCAATTATCGACTCGGTAGAAACCCCTCTTATTTTTGCTAATCCAGAATACACAACTGAAAACCTGCCATTTTGGCAATCAACTATTACTGCCTTGTTGGTGCCATCGTCAGTTCTTACCGGCTTTCCATTCTTAAACCAAGTTATCCGCCGATCAGAAGCCTGAACTACTCTGTCCACAGTGGCGACTGTGATGTACATAGTCATGTAGTTCTCACCATGTTTGTTTTTATTAGCTCTAACCGTGAATTAGGCGGAAGCACTCTTAACTAAGATAGGCGGCGGCGTCCTATCTCGGCGAGATTTTCTGGTTGTTTTGTTATCTTGCAGGTATCCAATCTCTGCGGCCAGGGAGGGCTTGTCATGATTGGGAAAGGCAGTAAAAATATTTAACATGATATCGATCGTTTTTGGCATAACTATCTGTTCATACTTGAAAAAAACTCAGCGCCTGATAAGTCGAGTCAGTGGTATCGTAGGCATCTTGAAGAATACATCGCGCCCATCTAAGCGTCAAACAGTAGTGGTATGTGTTTTGTTTCTACCCGTAACTATCTAAATGTAGAAGGCGGAATCAAACGCTGACAGGTATGGTAGTTCGGTCGATTGTTGGCGCACTGAATATTCTGACTTTAATCGAGCAAGGCAGTAGTATTGGTGGTTCAGGATTAGATGGCATTTATACCGATACTTGGTGTAGAGGGAATATAAGCGGAAATTTTAGGTTCGAATCAAGATAATTAAACTGTATGAGAGGTTTTTCTGCTCAGTGCTGTACGTTTTTAATTGATGGAATGTGCGTTTACAGGCCCTCAAGATCGCGTGGTTTCTGGATGCCATAGCCCTGCGCATAGTCGATGCCAATTTCTTTTAGCTGAGCAAGAATGCTGTCATTTTCGACAAACTCGGCAATGATTTCTTTGCCCATAAAATGGCCGATCTCGCAGATTGATTTTACTACGGCGTAATCGTTTGGATTTTTATCTATTTCTTTGATGAATGCACCATCAATTTTCAGGTAATCAACGGGAAGATTTTTTAGATAGGCATAGGATGATAGGCCGCTACCAAAATCATCCAGAGAAAATTTTACGCCTGTTTCTTTTACTTTTTCTATGAACTCAGTTGCATCAGAAAGGTTGTCGATGCCTGCTGTTTCAGTGACTTCAAAGCAAATCCATTCTGGTTTGATGTCGGGGTTGTCCAGCAGTTTTAATACGAAGGGTAGAGTTGTTTTGTCATTCAGCGTTTTCCCCGAAAGGTTGATGGCGAAACCACCAATGTCATTCATTCTGTGTTTGTTTTTGCTTATCCAGCTGAACGTGTGTTCAATTACCCAGCGGTCAATGGCTGGCATGCGATTATATTGCTCTGCTGCTAAAACGAAATCCTGAGGGGACACAGTGTTACCTTGTTCATCCATAATTTTTAGTAATATTTCAGAATGATGGGCGGCAGAGGAATTGTTTGATTTTATTGAAGCAATGGGTTGATACCGCAATGCTAATAAATTATTGTCGATGACTTTGTCGATGTGTACGACCCAGTCCATTAAACGTTGACGCTGACTTGAGACGGCGTCGTCCGCTTGATGTGACTGAATTTGGTTATTGCCTTTATTTTTAGCATTTTGGCAGCACGTTTCAGTAGTCTGCATCAGCAGTGTAATGTTTGTAGTAGATTGTTCGAAAGTGGCGATTCCAATGGATATCGATATGGATAAAGATTTTTCTTCCCAATTGAATCGATATTCTTCAAAGCTGTTAAGAAGTGATTGCCACAGTACCTTCGTTTCTTCTAATGAAGTGTTTTTTATTAATACGCCAAATTGGTCACTGCCAATGCGTCCTATAGTTGCATTATCATTTAATGCGGTTTCAATTTTATTTGAGATGACATTAAGCAGAGCATCTCCACCTTCAAAACCACAGGTGTTGTTAATTAAAGAGAACTGATTGATGTCTATGTGACAAAGCGTATGGTTTTCTGATTCATCTTTAATATTAGCCAGGGCATCGCGTAAATAGCGTTCGAAGTCACGGCGATTTATACGGCCTGTTAAGGGATCGTGAGTGCTTTCATGAATGAGCTGGTCGTGTAAATTTTGCAGCATTGATTGTTGCGCTCTATCAAGAGCAGGCTCGTCTGCATGATCAAGAATGACCGCATCATCATTTATTAGCTTTATGGCTAGATCTGAATCTGTGAGTGTAATGTCTTTTTGGCCTTTGAGATTTACAAACACATAATGTGTTTTGTCTTTTGAAATCCAGCCTAATCTGACGCGGTAGGGCGTTGCATTGTTTTCTGAAACTAATAACCAGCTATCAATCTTTAAGCGGTGAATGCGTGCTATCCATCTGTTCAGCTTTTCTTCTGGAATACTTTCAACTTCAGAAGTGCTAAATGTTCTAGGGTGTTGGCTATAGTTTTGTTTTTCGCATGAAGCAACCACTTCTTGAAGGTTTTCTGCGTAGGCGCTGTTCTGAATATTTATAATCATATCCAGTTCTTTTAACGCTTGGTCGAAGACAATGGGGTTGTCGTCAACCTCGTTATTTATTCGTTCTAAGAGTTTATCTATTTTTGTTCGAATGGCACTTTGTGGGGTGTTATTTTCTGTCGCTTCGTAGAGCTCGAGTTGAGATATTTGGTTGATGACCTTGCGTGATGAATGTGATTTGTCAGAATAGAGCGTGTCATCATTTAAGGCTATTTTTAGTAACGGAATTTCAAGCTGGTTAATCCATGATCTGACATTGTTTGCGACCAGCATGTCTTTTGAAAGTGAGTTGAAAACAGTATCAGTGATGTCAATAATTTCGTGTTCACGACTATCGAGGTATTTTGTATTTCCAGACTCTTGTTGTTGTGACAGGTATTCAAGAACTTGAGATTTAATGTCGCTGCGCTTATTTTCTGAGTGGCTGTTTTTTAGCGATGATAATGCGGATAAAACATCCTTGGCAGAATAGAGGTCTTCACTGTTGCGATTATTATTAGCGGAGTGAGAACCGTTGGTTTTCTTTGGCAGCTGTGACTGAATGCTCAGTAGTTCCTGTGTTAATTGGAAAATATTTTGTTGTTCAGGGGGGCTGTTCTGAGTCTGTGTCTGTGTCTGGGTTTGTACCTGGGTTAGAGTTTCTTCATTGGGTGTATGAACGGTGTCCACAGTTGGTAAATCCAATTTACTCTGAAGTTGTTGCTCTTCGTTAATTTGTCGGGTTCTTTCTAAAGTAGGAGTCTCGTCAGATTCTGGTGTTTGTATTTTAATGTCAGGGCTGGTTTCTATTTTATTGTCATTGAGTAATGTGATGATTTGTGTGTAAAGTTCGGAAATGTTAGCCGAAAGTAAATTTTTAAATACGGATAGACTCGAAAGTTTAATGTTGTGATCAAGGTCGTTGCTGTCAATTGCAGCCTCGAATGCCTGAGTAATAATGAAAGGGCTAAATGGATTGTTATTATCCTCAACCTGTTCCTGAAACAGAGTGGTCAGCTTTCTTTCTACTTCGTGATTTAATTTAGCATTATTTGAAAGGCTGAAGTTTATGATGTCTTTGATGGCCAGCCAGTTTTCAAGTGTATTGTCTTCCATCAAACTAAGTTTATTGTTATTGGCTGAAATATTTAGATCTGCTCTTGTGGTTAGTTTTTCATGACCAAGTTCAGAGAGTTGTGTCGCAATGCCTTCAATAATTTCGTTAGGCAGTGTTTTTGACGCTGCATCGAACATATTGATGGCTTCAAAATATGAGTTCTGTTCATTATTATTTTTTGCCGTTGTTGCAATACTCATAAAATAATCGCTAACTTTTTCCAGAAATTCATGCGCAAGTTGTTGGCAGAAATTTTTTGTTAAATCTTTACATGAATCAATGACCTTTAACGTTTCATATTTTGAAAGAGAGTTTTCAATGACGTTTTGATGGTTTTCAGCTTGATCGTCTTCAATGTTGGTATTTTGATTGTTTATATATTTAATGACTGTTTGTAATGTGTCTAAGTCGGGGTCTATAAAGGCAATGCCTGCACTGTTTTTGTCGATGCGGATAATTTTTGCGTTAAAGAAAATTTTCTTAGAGCCTGAAGCGGTTGGTAGCTTCATTTGAATTTGTATGACTTCTTCAATATTGGGTAGACGACCAGTGCTATCTGCTATTGATGCAGATCGATGATACTCTAAGAACATACCGCCAACACAAAAATCGAGGATCTTGCATTCGGCTTTCTTGCCATCTGAAAAAATGCATAAACCAGCTAAATTTACGGTTTTGCGCTTGTGGAGGCGTTGTTCCTGATGGTGGTTGACTGCTCCAGCTTCGTGCCTTGTGTTAGAGCTCATTATTGTTCACATATAATTTAGTATAGGTTTGATATATCGATTATCGGCGTTTTAAAAAATAGTATGAGAAACAGTGGGTGTTTTAATGCGTTAAATATTATGATTTTCTGACGCGGGGACTATATACAATAATCAATGATTACAATTAGATAGCCTGTTTAGGGGCTAATTTTTAGCTGGTTTTTGTTTTTTACTTCGATGCTAAAAGTAAAATTTATTTCTGTATAAGCGTTTATCCGACAGCAGTAAGGTGTTTTTGCTATAATTTTGACCTTTTATTCAACATATGAGGCATGCATTGCATGTTTTGGTGGTTTTTATGAAACAAATCGTACCTGAATTATTATCGCCGGCTGGCACCATTCGTAATATGCGCTATGCCTTTGCATATGGCGCGGACGCGGTTTATGCCGGCCAGCCGCGTTACAGTCTTCGCGTGCGTAATAATGATTTCCAGTTGGAAAATCTCCGCATCGGCATTGCTGAGGCGCATGCTCAGAATAAAAAATTCTTTGTTGCGAGTAATTTGCTGCCGCATAACAGCAAGGTTGCGACCTACCTTGACGATATGGCACCTGTTATTGCCTTTAAACCTGACGCGCTGATTATGGCTGATCCGGGTTTGATAATGATGGTGCGAGAAGAATGGCCTGAGATGCCTATTCATCTTTCCGTTCAAGCCAATACAGTTAACCATGCGGCGGTTAAATTCTGGAAATCGATGGGTTTGGAACGGGTTATTTTATCGCGTGAATTGTCACTTGATGAGATCGAAGAAATTCGCCAACGCTGCCCTGATATGGAGTTGGAAGTGTTTGTTCATGGCGCGCTGTGTATTGCGTATTCTGGGCGCTGCCTGTTATCCGGTTACTTTAATCATCGTGATCCAAATCAGGGTACTTGTACGAATTCCTGTCGTTGGAAATACGGCGTTACTGAAGGCACTGAAGATGTCAGTGGCGATATTATTTCTAGCAAAGATCTAATGTCATCGGAGAATGTTCCTGCGTTTTCAGGTTGCGGTGATATGCCTCGCCATCCACTGGCGGATAAAACTTATTTGCTTGAAGAGGAAAACCGTCCCGGCGAAAAGATGCCTGTGTTTGAAGATGAGCACGGTACTTACATCATGAATTCCAAAGATTTGCGTGCGATTGAACACGTCGAAAGATTGGTAAAAATTGGTGTGAATTCACTGAAGATAGAAGGGCGGACAAAATCGCATTATTACGCGGCCCGTACAGCGCAGCTGTATAGGCAGGCTATTGATGATGCAGTGGCTGGTCGCGAGTTTGATTTTTCGCTGGTTGGTAAGCTTGAATCATTAGCGAATCGTGGATATACCGATGGTTTCTATCAGCGCCATCACACTGCTGAACATCAAAATTACATGCAGGGCAGCTCATTGAATTATCGTCAGCGTTTTGTGGGTGAAGTCATCGGCTATGATAATGATAGTAGGTTGCTTCACGTAGAGGTTAAAAACAAATTTGCTGTGGGCGATTCTCTGGAGTTGTTGTTACCGAATGGCAATCAAGTTTTTGAGCTGGACAGAATGTTTAATCTAAGTGATGGCCAGCCACGTCAGGAAGCACCGGGCAGTGGTCATCAAGTTAAAATACCTTTTCCGGCTTTGGCAGAAATGAGTGTGGATTTGAAAACACAATTTTTGGATAAGGCGCTCATAGCCAAGAATTTGCCTGTAGAAGAACAGGCGGCATAAACGGCAATTAGCTTTGCATTGAATGGTTAAAACGATGCTGTAATGCCAGTAACGCAGCGCAGATAAGACCGGCAATCGCGCCATAGAGGTGTGCATCGACGACGACATTGCCACCGGCTAAATCTACCGAGCCGGGTAATGCTCCGCTGATTTGTTCCCAGATCAATTTGCCTGTCAGCAAAATGAATAATAGAATTTCTGCGCGGTAGCCAAGCATGATGGCCTTGATAACACCGGCAATGAACATGCCGTGCAGTAATCCTGAGAGTCCGACATACCAGTTTAGTTCGAGATTTAGTACCAGCAAGCCTCCGCCCACCGCAGCGGCGCTAGTGACAATGATGAACAGCCATTGTCCGAAGTTGAAGAATCGAGCAAATAACATCCAGATCAAAAATAAACCTGCGAGGTTCATCCATAAATGATTCCAGCCAAGGTGAACAAAATTTCCGCTGATTAAACGCCATACTTCACCGTCAAGAATGGCTTCTCGGTCAAAGCGCAATGCTAATGTGATTTGCGGGTCAAGCAGTTCAAAAAGGGTGCTAATGAACGCGATGAGTAAAGGCAGCAGGAAAAATTTGATGCTGAAACGCTGGCTGGTAGGTTTATTCATTAGTGTCTAGTATGTCGATAATGGTTTTGCGCAGGTGGGCGCGTTCTTCTTCTGAGTTGAGTGGTTTCTTGTTGATGTCGGTGATGAAAAAGCTGTCTTCTACGTGCGCACCAAAAGTGGCAATTTTTGCATTCTGGATACGTATGCCACATTCCATTAGCGCTTGTCCGAGACTGGCCAATAGACCGGGTCGGTCAGCGGTTACGATATCCATAACGGTGTAACGGTTCTGTTCGTTGTTGCGAAAAGAAACGCGGGTTTTTTGTTGAAAGTGCTTTAGCTGACGTGCTGGGCGACGTGTGACACGTAATGATGGCGTTTCTTTTTCAAGCAGCTTTTGTTGCAGTAAGGATTCGATTTCATGAATACGTTTTGGGTCTTGAATCGCTTTACCGGATGTATCGAGGACAATAAATGTATCCAATGCAAAACCGTTGTGTGCAGTGATGATGCGCGCATCAACAATCGTAGCGCCACTTTGTTCGAGTACGGCAGCGATGATTGCAAATAATTTTTTAGTGTCATGGGCGTAGACAAAAATTTCTGTGCCACCACTGTTTGTTTCATCGCGGACAATAACAAGCGGCAGAGCATCGGAATCTGCTTGACAGATTGCTCGTGTCTGCCAGGCAATTTCTTCAGCGCTATGACGTAAGAAATAATCGTCATCCAGTTCGCGCCAGAGTGTATCAATTTCCGTGTTTGAAACTTGTTTTGATAATATTTGTTGTGCACCTGATCGATGTTCGTCGCTTTTCTTTTTGTGATCAGGTTGTGCATTGGGATCAGACTTGAGTGCCTGTGTTGTTGCGTCATGTAAGCTGCGTAACAGTGAATCTTTCCAGCTATTCCAGAGTTTCGGACTGGTGCCACGTATATCCGCGACGGTAAGTAAATAGATGTAATCGAGTCGTGATACATCGGCAACGGTAGTTGCGAACTCAGCAACTACATCAGGGTCGCTGATGTCTTTACGCTGAGCAGTGTCAGACATGATTAGATGGTTATGTACCAGCCAGACAACTAGGTCGGTATCGTATTTCCCTAATCCGTGTTGTTTGCAAAATTGTTCGGCATCGTTGGCGCCTAGTGTTGCGTGATCGCCGCCTCGACCTTTGGCAATGTCATGAAACAGCGCGGCGATATAGAGTAACTCAGTTTTTGCTATGCGTTGGATTACTTCGCTGCAAAAAGGAAACTCTTTGGTGTATGTAGGAACGGTGAAGCGGCGTAAGTTTCGTAATACCATTAGAGTATGATCGTCAACGGTGTAAACGTGAAACAAATCGTACTGCATGCGCCCAACAATTTTCGCGAACACAGGCAAATAAGCTGCAAGAATGCCGTAACGATTCATGCGCCGTAGTTCGTGAGTAATGCCGTGGGGTTGACGTAGAATTTCTATAAACAGGCTGGTACAGCGCAAGTCGTTACGAAATTCCTCATCGATAAGATGGCGGTGTTCACGAATCAGACGAATGGTAGCTGCGCGCACTCCTTTAATTTCCGGGTTTTGCTCTAGTAGTAAAAATATTTCCAGTAGTGCAAAGGGGTAGCGTTTAAAGGTGTTTTTATCACGGGCTTCTATAAAATCATTACAGATATGGAAACGCTTATTGATGGGTACGCAAGCTGTGGCACTGTCAGCGTAGAGTATGGCCTCTTGAAACAGTTGTAGCAGCATCTCATTAAGGCGGCTGAGCTTTGTGACAGTATGGTAATACTCTTGCATGAATTTTTCGACGGCAAGGTCTGACTCGTCATCAACATATCCAAATTGTGTTGCAAGCGGTTTTTGATGATCGAATAGCAGGCGGTCCTCGCGGCGGCCAGTGAGCATGTGAAGGGCGTAGCGTACTTTCCATAAAAAAGATTGCCCCTGCATCAGCTCATCATATTCTTGCAGTGTAAGGAAGCTGTGCTTGACAAGTTCGTTGAGTGTTTCTGCGTTGAAGTGTCGCTTTGCTACCCAGCCAATCATTTGAATGTCACGTAGACTGCCTGGCCCTTCTTTTACATTGGGTTCGAGATTGTATGCGGTGTCATGATATTTCGCATGGCGAGTGATTTGTTCGTTCCATTTCGCTTCAAAAAAATCACGGCTAGGCCAGATTTGATCACTGCCTGTTTGCAAGCACATGGTGTCATAGAGCTCTTGTGGGCCTGCCAGTAGTCTCGATTCCATCAGGTTTGTAGCGATAGTGATGTCTTGTTGAGCTTCTTTCGCGCATTCATTGATGCTGCGCACACTGTGGCCAATGTCGAGCCCGATATCCCAAATGAATGCGAGTAATTGCTCGATGTTTTCTTGGTAAATTTGGTGATTGTCACTACTGAGTAAGATTAACAGGTCAACGTCGGAGGCGGGATGTAGTTCGCCACGCCCGTAACCGCCCACGGCGATGAGTGCGATATCGCTTTGTGCATCTGCGATGAAATGATTCCAGATATTAATTAATACGGCGTCAACAACGTTGCTGCGATGATGTACAAGTTTGTTGACAGTCGTGCCGGATTCAAATTGTTGCTTCAGCTCTGCTCGGGTCTGAAGCAATGCTTCGCGATAATATTTTAATGCCTCAGCAGTATCTGCAGGAACGTCAGAAAGATTTGGGGTGGTGAGTATTTGATGGTTTGTCATGTGGTGATTAGACTAAATCTCTCCGCTATCATCATTGCGTTTTGTTAAAATTTCAACGCCATCATCCGTCACCAATAACGTGTGCTCCCATTGAGCGGACAAGCTGTGGTCTTTGGTGACGACGGTCCATTGGTCGGAGAGTAGTTTAACTTGGCGTTTGCCTGCGTTGACCATGGGTTCGATGGTGAAGGTCATGCCGGCTTCAAGTTGTAGCCCTGTGTCGGGGCTACCGTAGTGCAGAACCTGTGGGTCTTCGTGGAAGACGCGGCCAATGCCATGGCCACAGTATTCGCGGACGATAGAACAATTATGGCTTTCTGCGTATTTTTGTATTGCATGGCCAATGTCGCCAAGGCGAACGCCGGGCTTGACCAGCTCGATGCCGATTTTGAGGCAGTCCTGACTAATTTGAGTGACACGTTTTGCAGCAACTGACGGTTCGCCGACAAAAAACATTTTACTGGTATCACCGTGGTATTCATCTTTGATGACAGTAATATCTATATTAATGACGTCGCCGTTTTTTAGTTTTTTGGGGCCAGGGATGCCATGGCAAACCTGATGATTGACTGAGGTGCAAATGGATTTTGGAAAGCCACGGTAATTCAGTGGTGCAGGGATGGCATCCTGAGTGTTGACGATATAGTCGTGGCAAATTCGGTCCAACTCTTCAGTTGTGATGCCGGCTTGCACGTGGGGTTGGATCATAAGTAGGACATCTGCCGCAAGTCTGCCAGCAACGCGCATTTTTTCGATCTCATCGGGAGTTTTTATAGTGACGGTCATTCTTTTGTTTTCAATGGCTTAGTCTGTGAATTAAACGGTTTCGATGCTCTGAAACCAGACACGCAATACTACCTTGTTTGCTAACCGGATGACAGCGGCAAGCATAGCCTCTCAGAATGCAGGGTTTAATTCAGGTTGAGATATATTTATTGTGTTTTTTCCTTAATTATTAGCAGCTTGTTAGTGAAGGTGCGGGTCAGCCAAGCTTGTGTATGATTGGCTATTATGGTATAAAACGCGCGGATCTTACGGAAGTTGTTCTGAAGACCATGATTTCGATTGTCTACTTTGCTGTATTTGCAGCTATTCAGCGAAACATAAAATACACACATATGCCGTCACGTGTGTCTGGGTGCCTGCTTGCAGGTGGACACATGGGGTATATGGAAGCCTAACCCGATTTAGAGGAGATTTACATCATGGCGAAAGTCACTATGCGTCAAATGCTTGAGGCAGGCGTACACTTCGGACACCAGACACGTTACTGGAATCCTAAAATGGCCCCGTATATATTTGGGGAACGCAGCAAACTTCACATCATCAATCTCGAAAAAACAGTTCCGCTGTTTAATGATGCGATGAACTTTTTTGGTAGTTTGTCTGGGAAACGTAAGAACATTCTATTTGTTGGTACTAAACGTGCCGCCTGTGTCGCGATTAAAGAGCAAGCCATTAAATGTGGCATGCCGTATGTTGATCAGCGCTGGATGGGTGGGATGTTAACTAACTTCAAAACAGTTAAACAATCCGTTAAACGTCTTAAAGACCTCGAAATCATGTTTGAAGAAGGTCGTCAGGACGCGGTGAACAAGAAAGAGGCCTTGGGTCTTAAGCGTGAAATGGAAAAGCTTGAGCGCAACATCGGTGGTATTAAAAACATGAACAGTTTGCCTGATGCAATGTTCGTTGTTGATGTCGGCTATGAAAAGATTGCGGTTAGTGAAGCGAATAAATTGGGTATCCCCGTAATAGGTGTAGTTGATACCAACAACAGCACTGAAGGCGTTGATTACATAATTCCTGGTAACGATGATGCGATTCGTTCAGTTAGGTTGTATGTTGAGGCCGCTGCAACAGCCATTGCTGAAGGACGTACTGCTGTTGTTCAGGATATTTCCAGCACAGATAACAGTGATACGGTTGAAGTTAATGAGGATGAGGCAGAGGCTAAATCTAAGAAGGCTAAGGTTAAAACAACTGTAAAAAAAGCAGTGGTTGCAGATGATGCTGCAAGCAGCGCTGATCAGGCTGCATCTTAAGGCAGTCATAATAGATTTTGTGAGGTATTGAAATGGCGATATCAGCCAAGTTAGTAAAAGAATTGCGTGAGCGTACGGGCTCCGGTTTGATGGAATGTAAACGTGCTTTACAGGACACCGATGGTGACATCGAAGCAGCCATTGACGCAATGCGTAAATCAGGTTTGGCCAAGGCCAGTAAGAAAGCAGACCGTATCGCAGCAGAAGGCGTCATTCTTATCCGTCAGACGGATGATGGGAAAAGAGGCGTCATGGTTGAAATCAACTGTGAAACGGATTTCGTCACCAAGAGTGAAGATTTCCAGCATTTTGCAGACCATGTCGTTGAGCAGACATTGACAGAATCACCGAGTGACTTAGCCGCATTGCTAGCGTTGCCATTAAAAAATGGCATAGATGTTTCTATAGAACAGGCGCGCCAGGAGTTGATCGCGAAGATTGGTGAAAACATCAATGTGCGTCGTTTTGCAGCGATTGATACTGCAGGCACATTGGCGGGTTACCTTCATAGTGGGCGTATTGGTGTGATGGTCGAGCTGGATGGCGGTGAAATAGATTTAGCCAAGGATGTTGCGATGCATGTTGCCGCAACAAACCCTCAAGCTATTTCTGAGAAGGATGTATCGGCTGACTTGATGGACAAAGAGAAAGAAGTTTTCTCTGCACAAGCAAGAGAAAGTGGTAAACCGGAAGAAATTATCGAAAAGATGGTGGCCGGTCGTTTAAAAAAATACCTTGCTGAAATCACTTTACTGGGTCAGGCTTTTGTTAAAAACCCTGATACCACCGTGGGTGAGTTAGTTGGTGCTGCATCGGTAACTGTAAATTCATTTCAGCGTTTCGAAGTGGGTGAGGGTATCGAAAAGAAAGAAGAGAACTTTGCTGAAGAAGTGATGGCGCAAGCTAAAGGAGACTGATCAATCAGTGGCTGCTGTAGATACATCGGTAATTAAGTATAAGCGTGTCCTGCTTAAGTTGAGCGGTGAAGCGCTAATGGGTAGCGACACTCATGGTATTAACCCTGATGTCGTTACGCGCATTGCGACTGAAATACATGCGCTGGTTGATGCAGGTGTACAGGTGGCCGTGGTCGTTGGCGGCGGCAATATCATTCGTGGTATTGCAATGTCTGATTGTGGCATGGATCGCGTCACTGCCGATCATATGGGCATGCTTGGTACGGTCATTAACGGTCTTGCCATGCAGGATGCGTTGGAAAATTTGGGTGTCTACGCGCGGGTTATGTCAGCCGTGAAAATCAACCAAATTTGCGAAGATTATATTCGTCGTCGTGCCATCCGCCATCTTGAGAAAAACCGAGTGGTTATTTTTGCGGCTGGAATAGGTAATCCATTTTTTACCACGGATTCTGCGGCCAGTTTGCGCGGTGTCGAGATTAATGCCGAGGTGGTACTTAAGGCTACTAAGGTTGATGGTGTCTATTCAGATGATCCCATGATGAACCCGGATGCTGAATTTTATTCTCAGCTTGATTACGACGATGTGCTGAACAGAAAACTGAATGTTATGGATGCCACTGCGATTGTGTTGTGTCGTGATAATAAAATGCCACTAAGAGTCTTCAATATTAACAAACCCGGCGCACTGCGTAGGGTGGTTATTGGTGAAGATGAAGGCACCTTGGTTACTTAAAGGCCACGTGACAGGAATATAATGCTTAACGAAATAAAAAATGATGCTTCAGATCGTATGTCAAAAAGCGTCGATTCTCTGCGGCATGCTTTTGCAAAAGTACGCACGGGTCGCGCCCATACGAGTCTGCTTGACCATATTAAAGTAGATTATTATGGCAGTGAAATGCCGTTGAATCAGGTGGCCAATGTTTCTGTTGGTGATGCACGTACTTTAACGGTAACACCTTGGGAAAAACCGATGGTGCCGGTGGTTGAAAAGGCCATCATGACATCTGACCTTG
>Ga0316204_10002936_pt1 | contig 36243 bp, 34 predicted proteins | sample 6monrhotite_MG_2_FD_205661 | JGI IMG/M metagenome (GOLD analysis project Ga0316204, IMG submission 205661) | Microbial mat bacterial communities from mineral coupon in-situ incubated in ocean water Damariscotta River, Maine, United States -... | ecosystem: Environmental > Aquatic > Marine >... | reverse complement strand
ACTAATAAAGATTTTGTGTTGAATATAGTAAAATGAAGATGCCCTTTTAAAACACGTAAAGAAATATGAACCTTCGGTGCGTCTAAATCCTTGCTGGCACCATGTTTAAAAGCATTTTCAACCAATGGCAATAATATCAAAGGGGCAATTTCCGTATGGGGATGATCAATTTCACAGTCATACACCAAGTCTAGTTGCTCGCCATAGCGTAATTTTTCAAGATCAATATAATGTTGAATGAGCGTCTGTACTTTATGCACAGATACTTTCGGATCTGCACATTCGTAAATCATATAATCCAATATCTCTGAGAGTTTAAGTACTACTTCGGGAGCCAAATCAGATTTATCAATAGTCAATGAATACAGGTTGTTTAAAGTATTGAATAAAAAATGCGGATGAATTTGCGCTTTTAAAAAGTTAAGCTCTGTAGTAGCTTTCTCTTTTTGTAAAACATTGAGTTCGTGCTTTTCTTTTTGACGCCCTTTAATAATTTTTACAACGAACATGATCAGCGGAAAAGAATACACGACAGGAATGTATACCGTTACTAAATAATAAGGATCACTTAAGATCTCTAACAAAGTCTCCTGCTCAAAATCGGTTCGTATAAATGGCTCCGCAATATAGATGATGGATACCCGCGCAAGTACTGAAAATACAAAAGCACTTACCAGTAAGGATACAATAAACGATAGATACTTCTTCTTATAAATTTGCTTTGGGAGTTGGTAATAGCATAAAAAATATGCAGCTCCCATTTGCATAGGTAAAAGCGCCAAATTATTGATTAGGTGATGTCGAAACAATCCTAAGTTTAAGCTGGTTAAAAAAGTCGTAGTAGCTAAGAGTGTTACCCAAAATAAGGTATGGCTGATAGCTCTGTTTTGTAATATCCTATCTAAAAATGTAGAAGATTCTCTCATATTCGAAGTCCTAAATTACATATAATTGAAAGTATTTGCTAAGACTATCGTCCAAAATAGGTTTGTTACACCTAAAAAGATTCTTTCGAATGATAAATGAAAATAAGTCGTAGATGCACCCTATGTCTGTTGATATAGGTAATTCGTCGTTTTTCCGATTTTCACTTTGACATAACTCCTAGTTTTGACCAGAACAAAAGACGAATTAAAATCAATACTCATGAAAATTAAAGCATTTATACTCATCACATTATTATCTAGTTCATATGTGTTTGCCCAAAGAAGCACGTGTGAAACATTATTAAACGCAATACGTAGTAATAATGTAGAACTCACTAAGACCCTATTAAAGAATCAAAGCCCTAATTGTGATTACCGAGGAGACGAAGAACCACGTTCTCCTATGGGCGTTGCTGCCGCTAATGGAAACGTAGAAATCGCAAAATTGCTTTTTGGAGCAGGGGCAAATGTTGTCTATAAAGGAAGGGGAGATGCTAGTGCATTAATGATAGCTTCTGGAGCAGGACATTTAGATATGGTGAAATTTCTAGTAGGAAAAGGAGCCAAGGTGAATCGCAAGCTGAACGGAGACGGAACAGCACTTTTAAAAGCTGCCGGAGGAGGAAATGCTGACGTAGTGGCTTACTTGATCAAAAAAGGAGCGAATGTTAATGCCAAAGTACAAGGCGATGGAACTGCCTTAATAGTAGCCGTAAGTGGTGATTATTACGAAGTAGCAAAGTTGCTATTAGAGAACGGAGCAGATCCTAACTTGGGCTCTGATGGAGACGGAAACCCAATGATCCATGCAATGAAGTCTAAAAACGCAAAAATGATGCGATTATTAATCCAGTATAAGGCCGATGTAAATAAAGGAGTTGACGGTGATGGTTCAGCCATTATTCAGGCAGCACGATCTGGTAATTTGGAAATGATTAAGATATTGGTAGAAAATGGTGCTGACGTTAATAAAGGTGTAAAAGGAGATGGAAATGCTTTGATCTGGGCAGCAGCTGCAGGAAATATGGAAATGGCAAAGTACTTGGTAAGTAAAGGTGCAGACGTAAACAAACATATTCAGGGAGACGAAACTCCGTTGATCAATGCGGCACGTCATGGACGTTTGGCCATGGTGAAATACCTGGTAGGTAAAGGAGCAGACGTGAATAAGTCGGTTCGTGATGGCTATTTTTTAAATTCTGAAATCCGAAGCCCTTTAAATATGGCTCGAAGAGGAAACCATAAAGATGTGATCGATTACTTATTAAAAAATGGCGCTAAAAAATAGCAGGATATCATGACCAATTCCAAACTAACCAACATCCTGTTATGGTGCTGTATGTTTTTCCTGATAAGTTGCTATAACGGGAGAAGTAATAAAAAGCTAAATGCTAACTCTCCAGTGCAGGCCGCGCGGATCTTATCAGACCAGAAATGGATGGAAGATTTTGAGCAACTCTATAGGTTGTTAAAAACAACGCATCGTGATCTATATCACAAAACAAACAAAGAACAATTTGAACAGTTGTTTCTAGAGATTAAGAATATCATTCCAAAGCTCACCGACCATGAGATCATTGTTCAATTTGCTCGTTTTGTAGCGCTAGTCAATGATGGGCACACTCGATTAACGTTGCCACTTCAAGAAGGTTTAGGGCTGGGGCAGGCGCATTCAAAAACTCCATATCCATCAAATGATCGGTTACTGTTTAGAGTTTTACCTGTGGAATTTTATTGGTTTGATGATGGATTGTATATTATAAAAGCATCGAAACTCCATGAGAATCTTATAGGAAAGAAGGTGCTTTCCATAAATGATACGCCTATAGAAGAGGCATTAGAAAGTGCTCGGCAACTAGCGCATTTTGACAATGAATCTGGATATAAATTAATTGCACCGTCTAGGTTGAGTATTTTGGAAACGCTCCAAGGATTAAAAATAGCAAAGAATGATGCTGATGGTGTAGTGCTAACCATTCAAAATGGGGAGACCAAAGAAAGGATTGCAATTGAAGCCCTCGATCGTTTTACGCAAGAAAGATTGTCTGGTACATCATTGTCCACTAAGAAACAAGAGGATACATATTATAGCTATGAATACTTAGCCGGCCGAAATGCCTTATACGTAAAGATCAACCGAATGAATGATGCTCCTACAGGACCTACGCTAGTGCAATTTTTAGGTAAGATAGATGAAATGATCAAAAAGAAAAGGGTAGAGCGATTGGTTTTGGATCTGCGTAACAATTTTGGAGGTAACAATATAAATACAGTACCTATTGTGAATCTAATTAACAAAAACAGTCATTTAAACAAAATAGGAAGTTTTTATACCTTAATTGGACGAAAAACGTTTTCTGCGGCTCAGAACCTTGTGAACGATTTGAGTACGTGGACCAATGTTGTTTTTGTAGGTGAACCTACGGGAGCTTCTCCAAGTCATTATGGCGATTCAAAAAAGACCCAACTTTCCAATTCTAATCTAACCGTCCGAATTTCATCCATCTATTGGAGAGATGCTAGTCCAGATGAAAAAAAGGAATGGACACGCCCCGACATTGCTGTTGAAAACAATGCAACGGATTACTTTCAAAATAAAGATGCTGCATTGAACGTCTGCCTAGAGTTCAAAACAGCACCCAATTGGTTGGATACCTATTATCGTTTGTGTGTCTCTGGAGGAATGAACACTGCAGAACGATTGTACACTCGGTTTCCTTTAGATTGGCAACATACCCAAGCTGACTTCAAAGCCTTAGAGACCATGATGGTTCAGCGAATATTTAATAAAGACCCACAATAATACCTACTCCTAGGTATTGTCTTGATTAGCAGTTAGGTATAGTTTAGCAGTATAACTTAAAATCGTAAACAATTATGAAAACGCTAAAAATTACTGGGCTATTGGTCGTATTGGGTATATTACTAATGGCATTGGCACCCTCCAAAGCAAAGGAGAACAAGACAAAAGAAGAAAAACGATCATGGACCTTTTGTTGTATGGATAAGTCACATCAAACGTTAAGAAATTCGGCATGTGTAGTCACTTCAAAGCGTTATAAGGATTATAAATCTTGCTATAAACGAGTGAAGAGTCACAAAAGAGCATACAAAAAACATAGCTGCGGTTGTCGTTAATGATTGCAGTCATAACCCTCAGTTTAACTGAGGGTTTTTTAATATTGTGACGTTGTACTATACTATTTAGACAATAGCTTTACCAACCAAAGAATAAGGTATAGCCCAATTCCAGTACCCGCTAACAATACCAATACTACAAAACCAATTCGGATATGTTTTGCTTCCATACCTATTTTACTACTTAACCAATCTGATACTCCTAAAATCATATTTGAACTTTTATTATATGTATTATTAAATTATAAGCCTACTATTTGTGGCTTCCGATATTTTGACACAGGATATAGGAATAAGTCACAAGTGATCTAAGCTTGAATCATCAAAAAAGAAAAACACCCAATAACGAAAGGAATAGAAGCTTTAAGGGACGTGTCTGACACGTAATTATGTATACCCCATTAGCTCAACTTTTGTTTTTTAACATAATGATTCTTTCTCTAATAAGTTTAAGTCTATTTCTAGTGATATTAAACTCCACATTGTTTTGCATTCTTAGAATGTATTTCTCATTTTCCCAAAAAGAATAATCCTTAAAATAAAGTAGATTGACAATAGTAGACCTATTTATAAGCATAAAATTAACATCTAACAACTCCTCTAATTCCGCTAATGTTTTATTTATTGTATATGTTTTTTCATTTTTTAGATGGACAATATAGCGGGAACTATTTTTTCTAATCGACATTATATCTTTACTACTAATAATTTTTGAACCTTCGTTTGTTTTTACATCAAAAGTTAGATTCTTGAAGGTTTCTTTCCGGCTACTTTGTTTAATTGAACGAAAAATTAAAAGAGCTAATAATAAAATTCCAGAAATAAATATTGGAATGAGATACGCAAAATACAAGCTTGTGTTTAAGAAAAAATAAGAATCGAAATAAGATACCTCCCTTGTAAGAAGATAATTGTGGTACATAAACCGTACACCTGTTGTTATAGGAGCAGATAAAAAATACACCGTAACAAAAACAGGTAAAAATTTAACCGTAAATAAGGCTATACCTGGTGTAGACAAATCTATACTTGAGAGTTTGAAATAGGTTCCATATTTTTTAATAGAATATGTAATAATCAAGGTGGTAACTAGTTCAATAAGAATTTGATCAAAAAGAAAGAACTGTAAAAAATTACCCCATTTAAAATTACCATTTGAAATCCAACTAACATTTTGAGGATGTAAATAAAAAGCCCCTAAAATAACAGTCATGGTGATAATAGTAATCACTATAACCGTCTTAGTATTTATAATACTATTATAGGCAATATTCACTTTTTTAATTTCCATATTATTTAATATAAAAAAATCACCCCTCTTTCATGAGCTATTTTATAGGTTTCAACATATAAAGCATAAAATCTAAAAATTTCCTTTATAAGTTAGCACCAAAATAGCAAAAATTTCATTTATGATTTCTCATTATACAGCGTTAATTTCCTCTTATTCATTTGCAGCGATTTCATGGTTTTTACTACATAAAAATTGGAATAAAAACCCATGGGACGGTGCTAAAGTAAAAAACCTTTTTTTATCAAAACCATATGTTGATTTTTTACTAGCTATTGTTGCAGTAATATCCATTATTGCTATTGGGCAACTTTATATAAATGGCTACTTGATACCCAATAAAAGTAATAACCAACTTTTAGATGCTCTAAATCAATTCTTGATATTTTCTCCAACCTTTATTCTCGTTCTCGTTAGAAAACAGGCCTTAGAATCCATTTGGCTTCGTTCAGATAAATTATTATTAAGAATAAGCATAGGGTTAATCATAGCGATATCCTCCTTGTTTTTTTATTGGATAATTCGTTCTGATGTACCCTCTTTTGATCAGGTGTTAGTTCGTGTTTATCAGCCTCAAAACATTTCAAAATTTGTTCAGGTTTTTATGGAAGATATCACCATTGCATTGATTTTTGTTAGATTATCTAATTGGATAGGTAATAGATGGACCATTGTAATCGTAGCTTCTTTATTTGCTGCAAGTCATATACCAAGTATGATAAGTAGTGGCTATGCTATTACAGAGCTTAGTTCTTTAATTTTTGACACATTTATTGGTGTTTTGATATTATCGGCTGTAAGTAAATCTAGAGACATTTGGTGGTTTTTTATGCTACATTTTGCGATGGATATGACTCAGTATTTATAATTGAATTTTAATAGTAAACTAGTATTAATGAAATATTTAAAACACTTTTTAATTCTGACATGTATTTTTAATTTTTCATCTTGTTCTAATAGTTCAAGTAAGGAAATAATTACAGATACGAAACGTAACGATTCCACTGTAGCTATAAATTATATAGATAGCATTCCTAAAATTGTATCTAAGTACTATCACGAAGTACTTGTATTGGGCTCTGCACATTTTGATAGGTCTACTAATGGAAGTGATGTAGTGGGAAAAAATGTAATAGATATAACATCAGCTCAAAACCAAAAAGAAGTAGATGCATTGGTAACCATGATTGTAAATGAATTTAAACCAACAATTGTTGCCATAGAGTTTATGCCCAAGCATCAGAAAGCCATTGATACTATTTATGCACGCTATTTAAGAGGTGAATGGAAATTGAAAAAAAATGAAGCATATCAAATTGGTTTTAGAGTCGCACAAAAAATGAAGCTTTCAACCGTGTATTGTATCGACAATAGACCTCCGCAAACTGAAAGCATTACCAGCATAGATGATTGGGATAAACATGCAGAGGACATGCATCATACTGGGATATGGCATGAATATGATAACGAAAACAATGAGTATAATGCTTTCATGGATAACCTACAATCTAAAACAGGAGTCTTAGGCTATTTAGAAGTGGCTAATAGTAAAGAAACCTCTAAGAGAAATAAGCAGTTATGGTTAACAGGATTGGTAAATCTTGGGCATGGAGAAAGTTATTTAGGGGCAGATCTTACAGGTAATTGGTATAGAAGAAATACAAGATTATTTACAAACGCGAGAAATCTTTGTAAAACTAAAAATGAAAAAGTTTTGATTATTTATGGACTTGCCCATAAATGGGTATTGGATGAGCTGTTTGAAGGTTCACCAGAGTTTATAGTAAAGCAACTATTCTAAGGTATTTATATAATAAGGAAAACGCTATAGTACGAACTATAGGTATCCTCCACAATGTTAATGAAATGGAAGGATGAGATTGGGTGATCGAGAAATCCATAAAAGATTAACGAGCTCTTAGATACAGTGCCTATATAATTTTTACTCTGACGGAATGATCATTTCTTCAGTTTTTCTAGCCTTCTTTGCTTTAATTCGCAACATCATTATTAAAGTGAAAAGTTATGCTTAAAAAATATCCAAAAATAAAATGGACCTTAATTTCAATCGTTAGTTTATTGATTCTTCTTATTTCATTTGGAATATGGTTTATCAACCTGTTGCCATTAGATGAAATGAAAAAAGATTTATCAATTAGTAAAGTTGAAGATATTTCATATGTATCTCAAAACATTATCCCAAAAAGAGGAAAAATATTGGCGGTAGTCACCAGTAAAGAAACTATGGGAGATAGTGGTAAAGCTACGGGTTATGAATTAACAGAATTGTCACGTGCTTATTATGTTTTTAAAGCCAACGGTTTTGAAGTTGACATAGCAAGTCCACTAGGAGGGAAACCACCCGTTGTTATTGATGATGATGACATGAAGGAATTCGATTACGCGTTTTTAAATGATTCTATTGCACAGTATAAAACGAGTCATACGATTGCTATTAATGACGTGGTTGCAGAAGACTATCAAGCAGTGTTTTTTGTCGGGGGAAAAGGCGCTATGTTTGATTTTCCTGAAAATAAAAAAATCCAATCCATTGTACGTGATTATTATCAATCTGGAAAAGTCATAGGAGCTGTTTGCCATGGACCTGCGGCTTTGGTAAATGTTACTTTGGATAATGGTCGTCCTCTTTTAGAAAACAAAAAGGTAAGCGGTTTTACAAATGAAGAAGAATTACTTTTAATTCCCGATGCAAAATCAGTATTTCCTTTTCTTTTGCAAGATAAACTAACCTCTCAAGGAGCTCAATTTAATGAAGGCGCCATGTATTTAGAAACCGTTAGTCATGATAATAATTTGGTGACAGGCCAAAACCCTTGGTCTACATGGAAGTTAGCAGAAACGATGATACAACAATTAGGATATACACCTAAGCATAGACAAATAACAGGAGAAGAAAATGCTGGAAAAGTATTGTTGGTCTATGAGAAAGAAGGCTCTGATAAAGCAAAAAAATTAATAGACAAATTAATAATTGAAGAAAAAAAACCAGTGGATAGGCTTTTAATAGCTTCACACAGTATAATTGCTGGAATGCAAGGAGATATTGGGCGTTTCTTTGGATTGACAAGGTTAACTTCCTATGCAAAAAGTAAATCTAAACAGATTAAATAAAAACGCGTTGGTCGATTTTATAAAGCACAAACCCTTAGTGATTTGTGCTTTCTTTTTGAGGAAATATTTCTAAATTTGAAAAAAATATTTTATTGAGCTTTTTAGAAATACTTCTTATTATCATTAGTAGCGCAGGGCTCTTACATGGAGTATTATTTGCTTTTTACTTGTTCTTTTTCAAAAAGAAAAAAACACAGACCAATGTATTATTAGGATTAATTCTGATTTTCATGGCTTTTAGAATAGGAAAGTCCGTAATGATGAATTTTGGTGATGATTTAGAACCTATATTCATATTTGCAGGATTAGCTATTTTATTATTAATTGGGCCATTACTCAGGTGGTATGCATTAGGAATGACACGTCCTGATTTTAAGTTGTCAAAGAACTGTTTTTTTGAACTGATTCCGTTTAGCGTAATCTTTGTAATGAGTTTTTTTATCACCAAAGAATCATTCGAAAATGACAAAACGGTAATTATAATATTATCGAGTGTTCTTCTCTTTATTTATCTACACTTTGCATTTTACATAGGCATAGCATGGAACGTAGTAAGAAAAGTAAAAAGAAATTTTAAAACAGCAGCACAAACAAAATCTCAAAAAGCAATATTTGACTGGTTACGTTTTTTGATCATTGGCTTTGTTCTTATTTGGGTTTCATATTTCCTAAATATTATAGAAGATGAAGTACCTTATATAATTGGACCGATCATTTATTCTTTTGTCATCTATTTCTTAAGCTATAAAGCATTTCAATTGAGAACCACAGAGATAGATGGGGATGCCTTTAAAGTAAATGACAGCTCAATAGTATTTAAGAAGGTATGTACGTTAATTATAGATGAAAAACTATATCTTGAGTCTGATGTATCACTTTCAAAATTGAGCAAATTGATAGGGCAAAGCACTCAAAAAACTTCTTCTGTAATAAATCAATATGCCCAACGAAACTTTAATGATTTTATTAATTATTATCGAATTCAAGAAGCTAAAAAATTACTTTCAAATGTAGAAAATGAAAAGTTTACCATTTCTTCCATAGCTTTTGATACAGGTTTTAGCAGCCTGTCGTCTTTTAATAGTGCTTTTAAAAAGTTTGAAAGCGTCACACCATCTTCGTACAGAAAACTCCAAAATTAAACACGTAACATACTGATATGACGTTTTTTTTTATAAGTTTGTTAGGCTTATGATTCCATAGCCTTTTTATAAATGAGTAACGATATTTTAGTATTTTATGGTTGGTGGCAATTTGCCGTTTGCCTATTTGCATTTGTAGCACTGATGTCCATATGGTGGCACATTGGTAGGAAGCAAAATGATTTCGGGCAGGTATGGTTGGCATTATCGGTGTTATGCTGGAGTATGTCTGGTGTAGTTGAAATATATTTTGCGAGTACAGAAGTGAGTTCTCCAATGGTATTAGATGGATGGAGAAGTGTATTATCCTTATTAAACAGTCTGTTTATTTTGCTGGCGTTACCGTGGTTTAGATACTTACCAGAGTCTATAAGTCATATTATTAAATCAAAGTATTGGATTTATATCGCTGGACTACCATTTTTGTTTTCAGTATTACCAACAGTAAGCAGAATGATATCAGGCAATACGATTACGATGATGAATGAGCTTGATGTGTACTACGCGATATTTACAGTAGGATTTTTGGGTTATGTGTTGTGGGAGTCTTTTGTAAAGCGAAGGTTAAAGGCGCTGGCATGGTTGTCTTTAGTGTGTATCTTAATCGTTTTAGTGGCACAGATTTATAAGTTATCGGGATATTCAATAGACTTGACCTTATTTTCAGCCATTTTTAAAACCTCACTGATTATGTTATTCTTTGCACTGGCTTTAAGCTGGGTGAAAGAATTATCCGAAAATATTATTCCAGAGACGAAAGGTTTATCCATCTATTTCGAAAAACAAAAGAATGAATCTGGTAAATATGAGCATATTGTATCCTTAAAAGGATTACCAGGAAAAAACAAAAGAAGAATAAAGCTAACTCGTGCCTCTTATGAACTGTTCTTAAAGTTTGCACAAAAAAGAAAATCTGGAGAGGATTGGTTAGAAATAAAACCTAAGAGTTATAAAACTACAGAGAATAACTTTGATATAAACGATTATAATGAAGTGAAACGCCTATTAGTTTCTTTACTAGATGGCATGTTCGGAAAACAGAATTGGACGGATACACATCATCTAAATCCACTAAAAAACACACTTTTCGAAATGTCAGAAAGGAGAGATCGTAAAATTCGTTTGGTAGTACCTATCGAGAATATTTTCATGTAAATAGGGACTTTACACATCTTTTGTCAGTAGTGTACTTACCGACAATTTTATTTTTTTTCTGATTTTCAGAGATTTTAAAAACTGAATTAAACACATTGCGCCGTATTATTAAAATCAGCGTTATGTCCTTTAAGCACAAGATCTCTTTTATTTTATGTAGTAGCTTTCCGCTCATCAGTCAAGCCCAATCAAAGGGACTAGACGAACAAATCAACGATGCCTTTATGCCCTTTGCCACATGGTGGGAAGGATTTATTTTATCTACCCTTAATATTGCGGGTTATGAGATTCCTGTTGTGTTAATTTTATTACTATTGGGTGCGTTGTTCTTTACGGTCTATTTTGGGTTTGTGAATATCAAACATTTCCCAACAGCTATTCAGGTTGTGAGAGGTAAATATGATGAAATCGAGACTCAAAATTTCATCACTACTCCGAATGTGCATGAAGTCGATGGCGATATTGTAGATACCATTAAAGATGAAGGACATCATGGAGAGGTTAATCACTTTCAGGCATTGGCTACGGCGGTTTCAGGAACTGTTGGCCTAGGTAATATTGCCATGGTGGCAGTAGCCATTTCTATTGGCGGTCCGGGAGCAACATTTTGGATGATTATTGCTGGACTCTTAGGAATGTCAACCAAATTTGTAGAATGCACCCTAGGGGTGAAATACAGAGATATTGATGCAAAAGGGAACGTTTTTGGAGGCCCGATGTACTATTTGTCCAGAGGACTTAAAGAAAGAGGATTTGTGAAGCTAGGTAAGATCTTAGCAGCCATATTCGCTGTACTATGTGTAGGCGCTTCATTTGGAGGCGGAAATGCATTTCAAACCAATCAAGCAGCAGCACAGATCATCAGCAGATTTGGTCTAGAAGGAGCATCAACGGGTAGTATGATAGGTGTTGTCTTTGCGATTCTTGTGGGTATCGTAATCATTGGCGGCATTAAACGGATTGCTAAAGTAACTGAGAAAGTTGTGCCATTTATGGCAGTATTATATGTGGCCGCAGCACTATTTATCATTTTCTCTAACTTTAGTTTTGTTGATGATGCCATCAGTTTAATCCTTAGTGAAGCGTTTACACCCAGAGCCACGATTACTGGTGGATTTATTGGTGTGATGATTCAAGGGTTTAGACGAGCGGCTTTTTCCAATGAAGCAGGAGCAGGTTCCGCTGCTATTGCGCACTCTGCAGTGAATACTAAATATGCAGCTTCAGAAGGGTTGGTGGGACTGTTAGAGCCCTTTATTGATACCGTTGTCATTTGTACGATGACGGCAATTATTATTGTAATGTTTAATATGGATGGCGCATTTGCCTATGGAGATGTTATCAATGGACAAGCTTTGATGGCAGACGGAAGTAGAGTAGGAGGCGTTAATTTAACCTCTTTGGCATTCGATAATGCCATACCTGGATCTTCCTATGTCTTAGTTATTGCAGTTTGTTTATTTGCATTTTCTACCATACTCTCTTGGTCGTATTATGGGCTACAGTCTTGGAAGTATTTATTTGGTAGAGGCAAATTGACCGATCTTTCGTATAAGATATTATTTTTGGCCTTTACTGTCTTAGGCGCGGCAATTACACTTGATGCTGTAATTAAATTTTCGGACGCGATGATACTAGCATTAGTCTTCCCAAATATGATCGGCTTGCTGATGCTATTTCCAAAGGTCCGACAAGAATTCACACGATTTATGAGTGCAATAAAAGCATTTAAAATCCACAAGATTAGTGACTAACTTTAACCTGTATAAACGATATATTACAATGAACATTAAAATGAATAAGAGAATGAAAAATAGACACTACATAATCATCATACTTTCTTTACTGATAGTAGGTTGTAAGAATACACCACAAAATCAAGATCCAATCCCAAATCATGATACGTTTAAAATAGCTTCCAAAGAAGTTAAAGAAACAAGGATAATAAATGTTTGGACACCGCCTTCTTATGAAAATAGCAGCGAATCATTTCCTGTATTGTACATGCCTGATGGTGGAATAAAGGAAGATTTTCCACATATCGCAAATACATTGTCAAAACTTATAGAAGAAAAAAGTATACCTCCAATGATTCTTGTTGGAATTGAAAACACAAAAAGAAGACGCGATTTAACGGGTTTTTCTGAAACAGAATCTGATGCGCAATATTGTCCATTGACGGATGGAGCAAAAGATTTCCGTGCATTTATTACCAAGGAGTTATTTAATGAAATAGATAAAAGGTATAGAACGAATACCGTAAAAGGAATTATAGGAGAATCCTTAGCAGGACTTTTCGTGATGGAAACGTTTATGTTGAATCCCGAGCTCTTTAACTTTTACATTGCATTTGACCCATCGCTATGGTGGAATGATCATTATTTAGTAACTAATTCGAAACAGTTGTTTGAGAAGTTCCCTGATACCGAGGTTACACTTTGGTTTGCAGGATCAAGTGCCGAAGATATTTCACGATACACAAAAGAATTGGCCCAAGTGTTGAAAAATGATGCTCCACATAAGCTAACATGGAACTATTCAGATGCACCCAATGAAAAACATCATACCATTTTTAGAGCATTAAAAGAAGAGGCTTTAACATGGACTTTGAACAAATAAAAAAATGAAAATGATTCCTATACAACAACGCACTTCTTGCATGTTGATACTACTCATCGGTATACTGTTTGGATGTCGGCATGAAAAGAAAGAGTATATAAGCACTTCAATTTCAGACCTTGAAACCATTATAGAAAAAGAAATTGATAGTTTTTATAACGTGTACAAGCGATTCGATTATGATTGAATTGATTTTTTTGAAGAAGAATTCACCAATGTCTTTCCAGATACACCCATTCGTAAAATCTCAAAAGATTCGACAAAAGCTATTTGGAAAGGTATTTATGATAACTATGAGGTTCAATTGATCTCAAGAGGGAAACCAACCTTTATTACTTCAGAAGATATGGTCATTTCCCACAATAGATTCAATGAAATATTTATTCATAAACAACGTCAAGACACCATCAAAAATGAGGGAACATATGTCGTTGCGTGGAGAAGACAACCAGACAATTCGTGGAAGATCGTGTTTGAAACTGTTCAGAATAATTAGGAATGTTTCAATGGATGAAAATAGGAGAGGACGTATAACCACATTAAACGCGTATATAAAAATTAGAACCATGAAAGTATATATAAAAGTAGCCCTAGTCGCATTGTTAATCCATTTAAGTGGATGTAGTCAATCAGTTGACAATAAAGCCTATAACGACTTTACAAACCATCCAGAATCTCCAGCTTTTAATGAGGAAATGATTCTTAATGTAAAAGGGGATTCCATTGCAGGCTATGCTTTTATAGCAAATGGCGAGCAGTTAAAGGAGACGATTATCATGTTGCACGGTTTACCTGGCAATGACAATCAGTTTGATATTGCGCAATCGTTACGAAGAACAGGCAGAAATGTGATTCATTTCAATTATAGAGGTTCGTGGGGAAGTCAGGGAGATTTTTTGTATTCACATAGCCTCGAAGATGTCGATGCAATTATAGAAATCTTAACCACTCCCGAGAATTCTAAAAGATTAAGAATAGATCCCACTCAATTAGTACTCATGGGTCGTAGTTATGGAGGAGGCGTTGCCTTAATTCAAGGTAGTCAAAATAAAAGGGTGAAAAAGATCATTGCCATTTCGTCTATGAATGCTGGGGCACGATTCAACCCAATACAAAACCTAAGTGAACTTTCGAGGTGGAAGAATTATCTGAACAGACAAGTAATGCTCAATGTACATCCAAATACCTTCTTGCAAGAGATGTTAGATAACAAGAAAAAGTTTAATGTGGTTACCTATAAAAACCAACTGAAGCATAAGAAAACCTTGATTATTGATGCTACTAAAAGTAATCAAAGTTGGGTGAGTGTACTAGAAAACGTTGACCATAAATTAATTGATTCCGACCATAACTTTATCAGTAATAGGCTAGAACTAACGAATGTAATAATTGATTGGTTAGAGAATAACTAAAGACAACAACACTATAGGGGAAAGCTGCAATACTCATTGTCTTTACAAGTTCTCAATCGTTCTAATATACTCTGTAGGAGTAAAATTTGTTATTTCTTTAAATGCCTTATAAAAAGTAGATTTAGAATTAAACCCAACATCAAAAGCTATAGATACCACTGTAAATTCTTTATGATGATTTTCCTTGATTCTTTGTGAAAAATCCTCCACTCGATATTCATTCACCAGCTCGTAAAAAGTTTTTTTATACCTGTTATTGAGCACCCATGATAACTTATTCGTAGTGGTATTAATTTCACTAGCTAACATTGACAAACTTAATTCTGGTCGTCGATACCCTTTTTTTTCCTTAAAGAATGTATCAACGAGGTTTTGGATCGTACTTGTTTCGTTTTCGTCAAGTGTATTCTTTCTTTTAGGTATGTTTTCATTATTTGATGGAAACCGAATTTTGAATATCTCAGGGTGTTTTAAATTATAAAAACCTACGATATAAATCTGTATCCCAAAGATTAAACAGGATATATCCCAAATCATTCTAATATCAATGGGTAATTTAATAACAAAGCGTTCAACAATGCCTAACAGCCAAAAAAAGATATAAACAAACAAAACAATCAGCATGATCCTTACATACTTTACAATCCTTTGATTAAAGGATAGTTCTTGCCCTTCATTCTTCTTATAGTAATTTAGTAGTCGATTAGATTTAAATAAATATGCCGTGATAAAAACGAAAAATAGGACGTCGTTACAAAACAATAAAGTGTTAAAATAACTGCTTAAATCCTGTATTGAATCAAAAATATAAACATGAAAAATGCAGTATACTAAATACAATAGTGCTGGTAAATAGTGATAGTATCTTAACTGATAATTTCCATTCTTATAAAAAAGTAACCGTCTAATATAGGTGTAAACTAAAGGCCCAATAAGAAGATAAAGAGTATTAATGATATTGCCATATAGTCTCAAGAAATTTCTTTCAAAAAGATGACCCATAGCTCTTTCAAACAAAAAAACGGAATAAATAGCTAATAAGTACTGTATGGTCCTATTTGCTCCTGTATGTTTTTTAGGGACATACTGAATGGCAAAAATCAAAAAAATACATTGACCAATAACTAATACAAGAAAAAGTTCATATAGGGATATACTCATCCATTCAAGATTTTAATATTTTCTATCATATCATAAAAGCAGCATTCTATTTAGATGAATTAACAAAATAGTCTGATACTATAGTTTAGGACATCTAATAACGAAAATCGTTACATCGGGTGACAAAAAAAAAGTTTCTTTACACAAATTAATAAACACTAATATTAAAATTAAAGATTAATGAAGTTTCAAACTTATATTCTATTGGTATTGTTTGTATCTATCTGCGGAGATAGGGTCGATGAAAGTCTCAAGTATCTAAAACAAAAGCCACCATCAACAATTCCCGAAATTTTTGCACCAGGTATTATTTCTAAAAAAGGAGAATATGAGTTTGGATCCATTTTTAATAAAGATGCAACCGAATTTTTCTATGGAGTAAATGTTAACGGGAAAGAAGAAATTAGATATGCTAAGCTTATCGGAAATAATTGGAGCGTACCCAAAACAATTTTGTCAAATGAAAAATATGGTTATAATGATCCATTCCTTTCACCTGATGAGAATAGATTGTATTTTATATCTAGAAGGACATTAGATGGTCTAGAAAGATCAAAACATTATGATATTTGGTATGCAGAAAGAAAAGGCGACAAATGGTCCGAACCTATAAATGCAGGACCAAACATTAATTCTGGAAAGAGTGAATATTACATTTCATTTACCAACGATGGTACTATGTATTTTTCATCAAACAAAATAGGATCTAACTTTGATATATATTCGTCAAAATTTATAGATGGTGAATTTCAAAAACCAATCCCGTTAAGCGATGCTATTAATACATCAAGCTACGAAGCAGATGTTTTTATAGCTCCAGATGAATCTTATATTATTTTTTGCGGTATTAGGAAAGATGGCTTGGGCAGCGGTGATTTGTACATCAGTTTCAAGAATACTGATGGAACTTGGACTAAGTCTGTAAATATGGGCGAACGTATAAACACAAAAAATCATGAGCTTTGTCCGTTTGTGAGTAAAGACGGTAAATATTTATTTTATACGAGTAGGAAAGATATTTATTGGGTAAGTACAAAGATATTAGAGAGTTATAAGAAATAATGATCATGAATTATTATGAAGGAAACTAGCAAGACATTTTTCTAGAGCCTTTAAAAACCGCATTCACACACTATTATAAAATGTTTTAAAACGACATTTTTCATTAAATCAAATTACAATTATGAAATCGAATTATTTATATATCCTTATTATATGTCTATTAATATCTTGTAAGAACAATAGTCAATCGAAGCAAACACCTTCGAGTGAAATGGAGAATTTATTTTTTTCAACAGTAGACTTCACAAAAATTAAAGGTAAAATAAAGAATTATTCAAAGAAATTTAATTTACATAACGATGCTTATCTAAGTATTGTTTTTAACTTGGATAAACCACTGATACAAAGTCTTCAAGAATTAGCTCCCACTTTATCGGAGGAAGAATTATTAAGCAAAGGAAATTTTCAATTTTCATATATAGTCGATGGGAAAACAATTTATGTAGAGAACTTAAACACCGGAGCTGGGCCAAAAAAAAGGAAAACAGAAAGGCTTAGACAAGGAATACCATTAGTAACACCAGAACAAATAAATTTTTGGGGCTGGTTTATGTGGCAACGATTTATGAAAATTAATGGCGGACACGATGCATTTACAGAAGGAAATCATACGTTAAGTATCGAAGTAAGACCCTATTTAAAAGGAGATGTATTAAAAGTAGGCTCTCTTTTGGCAAAAGGGAATGTCGCCGTAGAAGTACCAAAAATAATGATAGATGAAAGTTTAGTGCCTGTTCAGGAAATACAATCGAATAGTGGTTGGGAAATTTCTAAAGATCATTTTGACAACACTAAAATTGAAGCGTTAAATAGAAAAATAATAGAAGGTAGATTTAATGATATTAATGGAATTGTAGTCATAAAAGAAGGTAAGCTTTTACTAGAGGAGTATTTTAATGGTGCTACAAGAAATAGTTTGCACAATACTAGATCGGTGGGAAAATCCTTTGCTTCTACAATACTAGGGATTGCTATTAAAGATAAATTCATAAAAGACGAAAATGTTTTGTTAAAAGATTTTTACGACTTAAAATCGTATAAAAATTATAGTGCTAAAAAAGATGCTGTAACCTTAAAATCACTGTTAACTATGAGTTCCGGATTTTTGGGTGATGATAATGACTATGAAAACCCAGGTACTGAAGATAAAATGCATACTTCTGATAATTATGTGAAGTTTACTTTAGATTTACCCATGCATAAAACTAAAGTAATCGGTAGTGATTTTACTTACTTTACGGCAGGAGTGAATTTGCTGGGGGATATCATTCATAAATCAGTTCCTAAAGGGTTAGATTCTTACGCTGATAAAAAATTATTTGCCCCTTTAGATATTACCAATTATAAATGGTTTTATACCCCTCAAAACATTCCATATACAGGTGGAGGTATCCGTATGCGAGCTATCGATTTTGCAAAATATGGACAGCTATATAAGAACAAAGGACTTTGGAATGGCACACAAATTCTCGCTAAAGATTGGGTAGAAAAAAGTGTAGCCAACCAAGTATCGACCTTTCAGGAAGTAGGTGATGGGTATTATGGGTATCTTTTTTGGAATAAAACATATACAGTCAATGGTAAAGAGTATGAAGTATCCTATTGTAATGGAAATGGTAGCAACAGGGTTTTAATTCTTAAAGACATTCCTCTAGTAGTGGTAATTACTGGTTCGGCATACAACAAACCTGGATTTAATGCCAATGTCGATAAAATGATGATTGATTATATATTACCAGCAATAATAGAAAAATAATAAGTGTTTGGGCGCTGACAAATACACACCTTTGATTCACGAGCTCCTATTTCTCAAATAGGAGTGGAGTGAGGAAACACTTTTTAAGAAAAACAACGAACATGTTTTTCGAAGCTTAAGGAGCGTAGGAGAAAGGAGGGAAGCTACAATGTGTGTAATGAATTGTACGCGTGTCTATCTTTTTTATATCAATCTAATTTATGTTCAATCACATAATTTCCCCAATCTACAATAGATTCAATTACGGGCACTAAAGTTTTACCAAACTCCGTTAAAGAATATTCTACTTTTAAAGGAGGTTTAGAGGTATACACTTTCCTTTTTACGATTCCATCATTTTCTAATTTTTTTAATTGCAAGCTCAAAGTACGCTCAGTAACCGTAGCCATTATCTTCCTAAGCTCATTATAGCGTAATGTATTAGTACGCTTCAAGTTGTATAAGATTACTAATTTCCATTTTCCTCCAATAATTCCCATTACCAAACTTGTACAGCAAGGATATTCTTTCCCGTTAAATGTATGCATATTTCTAATTTATTTAAACTATCATTTTTGACCGTTATTGCAAAGGTAGTTTAATATACTTAATATTGTAACTATAATAAGTATAGTATTTGAATGATGAAAATGAAAGCACCCGAAATTTCAAACAATAACCATATATGAATTCTATTTTAATCGATAGTATAGGCTATGGGGGTTTGGTCATCAACTTATATTCAATGTCGACCAAGGGTGAATATAAATTAAGGCTAATCTCGCTAATCGCGAATGTAATTTACATTTTATATGGTGCATTAATTAGCGCAACTCCAATAATTATGGGATGTACAATTGCTGTATTTCTACATGGACACCATCTAAGACGATTAAAAATTAAAAAGGACAACAATGATTAAAATAAAAATAGCTACAGAAGCAGATATAAACGTTTTAGCACTTTTAGGAAGGATAACTTGGGCTGAATCTCATGGTCATTATATAGAGGATAAAAGCAATTTATTAAAATACCTAGATGAAAATTTTTCAGTTTCTAAAACGAAACAACATATAAACAATCCGAAGAATCTTTTCTATATTATGTATCTCGATGACTTACCTATAGGCTACGCAAAACTGATAGTGAACGCACTACACGAAAACGTTGCCTCCCAAAACAATTGTCGCCTTGAAAGGATCTTCATCTTAGATGATTTCATCCCGTTGAAAATTGGGCATCAGTTATTAACTTTTGTTGAAGAGCGAGCTAAAGAGTTAAAATTAGATACCATGTGGCTTTCTGTGTACATAAAAAACAAAAGAGCCATTAGATTCTATGAAAGAAATGAATTTGAAAATGTTGGGGAATTAAATTTTTCGGTCAATGGGAAAGAATATGAAAATATAATTTTCTCAAAAAAAATATAAGAATTTAGTAATCTCCTAACTCGATTTCTTTAAACTACCTTCCGCATATCGTTAAGTTTCTCAAATAGGAGTAGGGCGAGTAAACACTTTTTATGTCAGCCTGTATCGAGCGAAGTCGAGATGACGATAGGAGGAAAGCATAATGCCTGCCTGTCAGCAGGCAGGTGTGTGAATAACTTGATTACCAGCAGTATAAATGCGGAAATCTGCATTTTTAAGTGCGATTTATCACAGTAGTTATCTAAGTTTATTTGGTAAATTATCCGTCGTTAAACGCCTAAGGTTAGGTGTTTCTCAGTGCAACACTTGACTATAATTTAAACCAATATTAAATCACATGCAGACTCTACAAAATCAAATCCCAAAATGGATAGGCACCTTCTTTTTTCTAATGATATGTATTAGTATTACAGGTTGCGATGAAAATTTAAGACGACTTAATGAGCTTCGTGAAGAAGCGGAAGAATTATTAACTGATTTTCCGAAAAACAACTACAAAAGGATGTATATGGATGTTTCCAATAGTCAATATGTTCATACCGACTTTACGTTTCTTAAAAATATTTTAACGCAAAATAATATTGAGTTAATTGACACACCAACAATTGATGCAGAAATTGATGGAGATACACCTTTGCTTGCTACCTTAAGGGAAGACATAGGGCTTTTGTTTATTAATGCTAGTTCCTTGAGAGATTTTTCAGAAAGAGAATTAAGAGCCATGGAGTTATTTGTTCTTTTCGGAGGCAGAATAATATCCAATGCCTATGCAGGTAACCAGCATGAATTGGCTAGAAGATTTGGAATTAATTTAGGCTCTCGAATTCCAGATGATGATCAACTTTACATACGAAATTCTGATGGCGAACCATTGAGAGGTCATATTATAGAAGTACAGCAGGAGTTAAGGCAAGATTTTGTAGAAGGAAGCAAAGTGATCTTTCTATTCCCAAATGAAGTAAATACTGAAGAAAACGGTTTATTTAATCATGAAGTAATCGCGACTCGAAACGTGAATGAAGAGGATAAAGCTGTAGTGGTAAAAGCGGTCCCAAAATTAACTTTTCAAGAAGAGAAAGGTTTTTTTATCGCTTTGGGAGATGACGCTTTTCTAACTACGCCTATATTTTTCGGAGGATCAAATTTACCAAACCGTAATGCCTATAGTGGTGGTTTACTAACTGGAGCCAATAGTTATTTTGTTTTAAATATGATACTTGAACCCATAGAGGAAGCATGGTTAATTGTTAATGAGAGCCCCGTTCAAAATTTGTCTTTTAATACACCCATATTACCAAGTAATGATGGTCTTGTTCATTTTGGAGGCACTTTAAATGCTTTAGGTGGCGTTATCAAAATTACTTATCGTATAAATGATGGGCAGGAGAAGACAGCTTTTGATCCACGCAATAGACCAAATGAAAGAAGTTTAGTACACAATTCAATTGTTGCTGGTTTAAACTTCCTTTTATCCGAAACAGAGCTCGAAATAGGTACAAATACGTTACGCATAAAAATATTGGATCAATTTGGAAATGAATTAGATACAGTACTTAATCTTATCTTTGGTGCAACAACTGCCAATCAACAAATAGAATTAATATCCAACCAAGCAAATAGTAATATGCTTGATACAGAATCAGGTATTGATTTATTTGGCTCAAGATTATCTTATGAAAATGAATCTCTTTTTGGAGGCCCTTTATCTACAAGTTTCTGGAATGGCGGGACGGATTGTCAAACCAGAAATGACCTTAATTTAAATGCATTTTCCAGAATGGCAGCCGCACCAAGCGGGATAGGTCGTGTAAAGAGTATGAATATGGCAACTACGAGTGCTGTGTTGTCAGGATTAAGAATTTTACAGGATGAGATATCTATTCATTTTGGGCGACTGGATTTAAATGACGATATAAAAAAGCTGCTAAACGGATTAGAAAGAAGAGATTATAACAACACTACGTCAAGTACTTTCCAGATAAGAATTCAAGGACGCACTATTATTACAGCGCCTATGTCGGCTTTTATAGTGCTATTTGACCACAATGCACCGGGAAATTGCAATGATGATGTTATTACAGGAACCTCTGGTTTTATCCCTATTTCAAGCTTAGTGATTCGTCCGGGTCTTTCAATGGCAGATGCCAGAATCGCTGCAGCTATACTTGCTGATTTTGCGGGATCAACGAACTTACGCTTGAAAGGCATTATTTACAATAGAATAAACCATGGGAGTGATAGCGATGCGTTTCGTGGCCCTGGCTTACGATTCCCTTTAGGCGTACAACATCCTGATCCGGGAGCGGTGAACTTAATTGGAAACGCTGTGCTCGAAGTTTTTTAGAAATAATAAGCAATAACAAACATTTGTATTATAATGTTCTGCGTGAAGTGTACCCTAAGCGACGTCGAAGGGTTAGGTTGCTTGGGAGAAAAAAGCGATTATAAATAACTATCTTTCTTTTTAGATTTTTTTCTTATCTAAAAAGTTTCTTTAAAATCTAATGAAACCCTTTAGGGTTCACGAGCACCTATTTATCAAATAGGAGAGGGGCGAGTAAATACTTTTTTCGCAGCTAGGGCAGAGGAGTGGAAGCAAAATGCCTGCCTGTCGGCAGACAGGTGTATGGAATTAAGCTTATTAAAATTAGAATTGTCTAAGGCATAACTAGCTGAAAATATTTTATTTTCTTTGCAAGATGGAACTAAGTGCAGAAATGTTAAAACATATCGAATTACTGGTAGGCAGTATCGGTGTTATTATTAGCCTGCTATTTGGTATATTCTTATTAGTTACCAGAATGGAGCGACATAAAGCCAATTTCTTCTTGTCAATGTATTTATTGGCATTTAGTTTGCGTATCGGGAAGTCTTTGTTTTATAACTATTTCCCAATAGATCCTGTAATTCGCAATGTGTTTTTAGGAGTACTATTAGCCATTGGACCTTCGCTATGGTTGTATGTTTTTCTTCGGAAGCATCCACAACATCAACTTGCTGGCAAAACATATTTATGGCATTACGTCCCAATGTTTTTTTTTATTGCCTTATGTTGGATAATTCCAAACGATAGAAGTGCTGTAGCAAGATTATTATACTTTGCGCTCATCGCTCATATTTTTGTGTATGCAGGATATGCATTTTATTGGTTGCATAAAAATGACAAAAAATCAACGTCGCATAGAGAACGTAAAATTGATAGTTGGCTACGGTTTTTTGTAAGCACTACCTTAACCGTCGTAATTATCTATTTCTTTATTATGCAAAATATAATCCCGTACTATATGGGAATGGCCTTCCTATTTTCAGCTGTGATTATTACGTTTTCCATTTGGTGGTTGCAAAACCCATTTCTTTTTAAAATTGAAGCCGAAAAATATGGTCAGTCCACATTAGAGCAAGATGAAATTACCCAATTATCAAGTGTGTTAAAGCAGTTAATGACTTCTGAAAACCTCTATCTAGATCCAGATTTGTCCTTAGGGAAATTGAGTAAGAAGATGGGGGTTTCATCCAAACGAGTATCGCAGATCATCAATCAATCTGAAAATATCAATTACTCAAAATTCATAACAAATTATAGAGTATTGGAAGCTAAGAAACGTTTGGTTGCAGACGAGTATAGTCACTTAAAGATTTCAGCCATTGCTTTCGATAGCGGTTTCAACAGTTTATCTTCTTTCAATGCGGCTTTTAAGAGTATCACTTCTACTACGGCGATAGAGTATCGCAATTCTTCAAAGCGAAAATAATGTAGCTTATGTGTTATGCTTTCGTAAAAGCGCAACACATCCCTTGATAATTTTTATGTAGCACATACTCCAAAATATATTAAATCCGTCCATTTTGTATGCCAACATCATGATGTAAGTAGGAAGCTGAGTATAAACCCTTGACTTTTGCAGCATATTAATATTAAAAACAGTCAATATGAAAAATTACATCCTAGTAGTAGCAATGCTTCTTACAATTCAATTTACAAATGCCCAACCTAAAATCGATGACGATGTGAATACATCTGCTATTAATTTAGTTATCCTTAATGATAACGGAGATGTTTTATTAAAAAAAGCAACAATCGGTTGGATAACAATAGGTGCATTTTATGAGAAAAGACACACTATAAATGAAGTTATCGATAGTATCTCAAATAAATATGGAGTATCCATTACAAAACCAAACCTTAAAGGTGTTTTTACGTATAAATTTGACTTTAATAATTCTTTAAGTGTAAGGCAGATTTATGTGGCTAAATCTACTACTAGTGATTTACCAACAAATAAAAATGTAGAATTCCGTTGGGCTCCAAAAGATGAGGCTATAGAAAAATTTAAAAGTACCATTCCATCTTTAGGCGAAATGATAGCACAAATTATAGATTATCCTCAAGTAGTTTGGGGTGGATCTTTTTTAATTAAAAGAGAAAACAAAAAAATGACTTCTACTATAGCAGAGGACTTTTACCCAATAAGCGACGCTTCCACATACAGAGAGTCAACATATAATCCTTCAGTTGTAAAAGCACTTCAAAAGTATATGGAAGGTAGTTCTTATAACAAGAGAGAAATGCTACTAAGTGCCTTTGCAGACAATGCTACGCTATACCTAACAAACAGAGATGGAGATTTCAAAAGATATTCCCCAAATGAATACGCTGATTTTTTTAAAAACGCTGAAAAGGGAAAGTTCAATGGGAGAGAGGCTAAAATTTTAGAGGTTAAGGTTACAAAAGATATAGCAACAGCGAAAGTTGAAATTGCGGGTCCAAATAGAGCGTGGGTATATATTGATTTGTTCTTGCTTAAAAAGTTTAAAAATGAGTGGAAAATTATTAGTAAAACAGCAACAAGAGTCGATAACGTAAAGAAGAATGCTGTATTATTTGTTGTTTCTAATGCTCATTATTATGCAAATACAGACATAAGTACGGGAAATAGTTTTTCTGAAATTATAAATGCATATGATGTGTTCAAAAAAGCAAATTATACTATCGATTTTGTGAGTCCAAAAGGAGGTGCGGTGCCATTAGCCTATATTAATACATCAGACGAGATGAGTAAAAAATATCTATATGATACTCAATTTATGAATGCTTTAAAGAACACAAAATCACCTTCAGAAATTGATGCTTCAAAATATAAGGCTGTTCAGTATATTGGTGGTGGAGCTGCTATGTTTGGGGTTCCAGAAAATAAAGAAATTCAAACTATAGCAATGAATATTTACGAAAAATATAACGGAATTATATCTTCGGTTTGTCACGGTACTGCAGGCATTGTCAATTTAAAGACAAAAGATGGAAAATATTTAGTTGATGGTAAAAGAGTAAGTGGTTATCCTGATGATTATGAAAATAAAGATGCGCCGTATTTTAAAACATTTCCTTTTTTAATCAAAAGAACAATTGAAGAAAGAGGAGGTCATTTTAAATTCTCCGAACGAGGGAAATTTACTTTAGAGGTAGATGGACGTCTAGTTACTGGACAAAATTTCCAGTCTTCAAAACCTGTGTCTTTAAAGATTATAGAATTAATAGCCGCAATGAAAAAATAAACTACGTTTTCACTAAATCTAAAGGTGCTGATAATTCTTATTCATATGCAGATATAATAGATGATTTTAAAAATGTTTTTTTACAATTCAATGATATCGCAAATGCTTCTGGACTATTTTAGCGAATGGGCCAGCTGGCGCTTTGCATACTACAGTTTCTTGAAATAGTTTTACTCCAAATGCCTCTCAACGATGTAAATGAAATCGAGAAATCTTTGATTTTGAGATTCACGAGCTCTTATTTATTAAATAAGTGTGGTGCGAGTAAACACTCTTTTTACGAGCCTGCATCGAGCGAAGTCGAGATGACGATAGGAGTGAAGTGGAATGCCTGCCTGTCGGCAGACAGGTGTATGAAATGGATTATAAACTTAAAAGCCTCAATATACATCGAAGCTCTTAAATTATTAGTACTGAATTCAGTTATTGACTTAAAAGAAAAGCAATTAAATTTTTATCAAACTTCATTTTATGTTCTGAATTGGTGAAAAACACATAACCAACGCTCTGTTCTTTATTGAACATATAGCGACATGTATTACTTAAATTTTCACCTCCGTGGGAATAATTAGTTCCATAAACAGATGCATCAATAACAATTCCTAATCCATAGTTGTAACTAGGTTCATTGTCTTCTATGTCAGCGGGTGCAACCGATTGTATTTTCAACAACTCGTGATAACTCCTTTCTGATAAAAGTTTATTACTCATTATTGCGATTAAAAAATTAGCATATTCTTTAGATTCTGTTTGTAAACTAGCTGATGCTATGAAATCTGGGTTTTTAGCATTGATACCATAGCCACTATTTAATTTACCTTTGAAATGGCCGTGAGCTCTATGTTTTTGGAGATAGTCATTCCAAATAAAACTGCTATGCCCCATATTTAAAGGATCAAAAATTTCTTTTTTTATCAAAGTTTGTAGCTCATTCTTTTTTATGCCTTTTAGATGTGCTATAACTAGTGCTAGATACTCATAACCTTCTCCTGAGTATTGAAATTTAGTTCCTGGTTTAAACTGTATTGTAAGCTTATTATTTGGATCGTAATATCCATCGTCATTAATAAATCTCCAGTTTGGGAACCCACTAGTATGCGATAATGCCATTCTAGCAGTAATTAATTTATAACGTTCATCATGAGCTATATCAGGATACTTCATATACGTATATAATGGGGTATCCAAATCTAGAAGCCCTTCATCCACCATTTTCATCACAAAAAAACTGAATACGGTTTTAGACATAGAAGCCGCATCAAAAATTGTAGTAAAATTTATTTTTTCTTGAGTTTTGATATTTTTAACTCCCAATGCATTATGATATATTATTTTATTATCATTAATGAATGCCATAGACAATCCAGGCATATTCAACGAGTCCATTTGATGTTTTATAAAAGCGTCCATTTTAGATTTGGAAATAAGATTCCCATTAAAAGATCGAATAGCATTTTGATTTAAAGCCTTGACATTTTTTGACCGATGTACTTTCCAATTTTCAAACTGTTGATTTAACAAAGTAACGGCAGGCTTTCCGCCTTTTGTAATTCCTTGAACAGAAAGCCTTAAAATGGCGCCATCTTTTGGATTATAAACAGAAATGAATGCTGATCTTGCATATTGTATCCCACAACGTTTATCACCACCAGCTATTTCTCCTGCTTTTAACGCTACCATTAATCGTTCTGCAAATGATTTATCTCTGGCATTATTGAAAGCTTCAAATGCATTATCAATAACCTTTTTATCTACTAAAGTATTCCCTAAAACGGCAAAATCATCTCCTATTTTAGATCCACTCCAATCATTTATTTGCTGTCCTGAATAAACAAGAGGGGCGTTATCGTTATTCAATAGAATCAATCCATATTGTTGGCGCTCGGGATTAAATTCTTTACTACTCATAGCTCTAAAAATTTCTTTCAAAGAAGCATTAAACACCATTAGATCTACTCCTTTCATACGTGCATAATAATTACTCCCTGCTTGCACTACGATAGCTCCCTTTCCTGGTACTATTGAGGCAATACCTGACACATCGAAAGTACAAGAAGCACCTACAATACCAATTTCTCCTGTTGTTCTGTTTACAGCAATAATAGACCAAGTTGCATGCGATGGTATCGAAATTAACAAGGTTAATAAAGTAGCACACATTAGGTGCTTCAATTTTGTTTTTTTTTGATCGAACATTTTTTTTATGTTTTAATTTATAAAGTCATGTTTCATACAAATGAATACATTATAAATAGATACTCAAAATGAATTTCCATAGGCGCAGTAAATCGTTGATAAGCGTGATCTATGAGGAATGGAAATATAATACATAGCATTTAAACCCAATATACTACGTTCCTGTACTTTTCCTTTTCTTATTAAAAAATATTCTGTTGCTTTGTTGAAGGATGGAGGATAACAGAAAAGCAAATAAAAGTAATATTACAATCTCTCTTTATTGGAAATGTCAGTTAATAGGTTGGGGTTTAGTTTCTGTTTACTGGGCTTACATAGTATATACAAGAGATAATTACGGTGTTTTTTATACGTTACTTAGCTATGTGGTAGATGTTTCTATAGGAATATTTTTGACGCATATTTACCGTACATTTATTTTAAAATCTAATAAAAGTGTTATAGAATTTAAGAAACTATTATTAAAAATTGTTCCTTCTATCATTATTTTGGCAATTTTTTTTATGTTTTTAGCAAATTTAAAATGGTATTATTATTGGGCAGTACTTGAAGGAAAAGAACTCGATTTATTAACACAACTTTTTTATTGGGATCCGGTACTAATTACAGGAATAAGATTGATGTCTATTTGGTTATTAGCGTATCATTTATATCATTATTATATAAATCAAATAGCAATTACCAAAGCAAATACACAACTTTCTATCATTGCTAAACAAGCACAGTTAGATAATTTATCCGCTCAATTAAATCCACATTTTTTATTCAATTCTTTAAATTCTATCAAATCCTTGGTTATAGAAAACCCAAGTATTGCAAGAAGAGCTATTGATTTATTATCAGATTTATTGCGTTCATCACTCTACGAAAAAGACAAAAATTTAATCACGATTAAAGAAGAGTTATCTTTAGTGAAAGATTATATAGAGTTAGAAAAAATGCGTTTTGAAGAACGTTTGCAATTAAAAATAAGGGTAGATAAAACCTTGAACAATTTCAAAATTCCAACCTTAAGTATTCAGTTGTTGCTAGAAAACGCTATCAAACATGGAATTGATCCAAAAGTTGAGGGCGGGATTGTTAATCTTACGATAGTAAGTGATAAAAATAATATAATAATTACGGTTCAGAACCCAGGAAGATTAAGTAATACTAAAAAATCACCTGGTTTGGGATTGAAGAACCTGCAAGAACGTTTGGCTATTCAATACAAAGGAAAAGCAACATTTAGTTTAACACAAATAGATAAAGAATCAGTATCAGCTATAATAACATTACCAATTAAAGTCGATGAAAACATTTAAAACAGTAATTATTGATGATGAGCGTTTAGCTAGAGAAGAAGTTAAACGTGCTTTAAAAAGCTACCCAGAGTTCAAAATTATCGGAGAGTCAAGTCATGTAGATGAAGCTAAGGGAATAATAGAAAAAATGATTCCTGATATTATATTTTTAGATATTCATATGCCAGGTAAATCGGGATTTGATTTATTAGAAGAACTTACAATAGTACCAGAAGTTGTTTTTACAACTGCTTACGATCAATATGCTGTAAAAGCATTTGAATTGAATGCGTTAGATTATTTGGTAAAGCCTTTGCGTGAAGAGCGTTTTGCTAAAACTATGGAAAAAGTAAAAGCTGAGTTGGTAAAAAAAACTGTTATAAAAACACCAATTTTGACAATAGATCAAAAGATATTTATCAAAGACGGAGAAAAATGTCATTTTATTCCGCTTTCAGAAATCTATTATATAGAATCTTTGGAAAATTATGCTCGTTTGCATTTTGGAAATAAAAAAGCAATAATCAAACGTTCCCTAAATCTATTAGCAGAAAAATTAGATTCGAAAGTTTTTTTTCGAATTAATAGAAATCAAATTATTAATACACAGTACATAAGTGAAATTCATCCACATTTTAATAATAAGCTACAAATTACATTAACTACTGGTGAAAAGTTAGAAGTTTCAAGTCGACAATCAGTAAAATTCAAGAGTTGGAATAGCTTGTGATTTTTTTTGCAACGTACTATACATTTGTACTATAATGTTCTGCGTGAAGTTTACCCTGAGCGAAGTCGAAGGGTTAGGTTGCTTTGGTAAAAGCGAAGTTTAAACTTCTATATTTTCTTATTTTCATCTTCTAAAAACTTTCTCTACAATGTTAATGGAACACGCTTTTTACGAGCCTGCATCGAGCGAAGTCGAGATGACAATAGGAGTGAAGTGAAATGCCTGCCTGTCGGCAGACAGGTGTGTGGAATGGAAATAAACTACAATTTATTCTCTTCTAGATATGTTTTTAATGAATTACGATAACTATTCCCAACAGGTATTTCATGAGAATTAACTAAAACACACTTGCTATTGTATTGCGATACTTTTTTTAATGGTATTATAAATGATTTATGAACCCTAATAAAATCAAAAGGATTTAACTTATCTCCAATAGATTTTAGAGTTTTTAAGGCTAAATAGTAATTCTTACCACAAACAATTTTTGCATAATCTTTCATTCCCTCAATATAATCTATGTCTTTAATTAATACTTTTACAAATTCATCACCTTCTTTTATAAAAAATGAAGGACTATCAATTGTAATATTATTAGATACAATTTTTTGTTTGTCTAATTTAAAACGTTCTATAGTTTTTGAAAAGCGTTCAAAAGAAACAGGTTTTAATAAATAATCAATAACATGTAATTCAAAACTTTCTATAGCATATTCAGAATAGGAGGTAACCATTATAAATTGTGTCTTGTTTTGAGTAAGCTTCACCAGTTCAGTTCCTGAAATCTGTGGCATAGCAATATCTGTAAACACTAAATCTATTATATTGTCATTCAGAAACTTAAAAGCTTCTACAGAATTTGTAAACGTTTTTAAAATATTAAATTCTGGAAATCTATTTATATAATTAGTTAGAACATCTATTGCTAGAGGTTCATCATCAATAATTATAGTTGTGTATTTTTTCATTAATCTAGATTGATTTCTAGTTGAGCTAAATATAGATTCTTTTTATCCTGTAAAACTAAACTATGCTTTTTAGGATAAGAAAGATGCAATCTTTTTTTAAGATTATCTAGACCTTTTCCTTCTCGTTTTGATGTATCAAAATGTTGTTTATCTAATATACTGTTTTCTACTTTGAATAAAATAAATTGATTACTAATAAAAACCTTTATGCTAACAAATGCACTTTCATGATTGGTGTAAAAACCATGCTTAAAAGCATTCTCTACAAGCGCAATTAGTATTAGAGGTTCAATAATTTTGTCTTGAGGATTTCCTTCAATTTGTAAGGTAATATTTGCTTGTTCTCCAAAGCGTATTTTTTCTATAGCAATATATTCTTGAATAAATTTTAATTCATGTGTTAGTTTTACTTGTTTATTAATAGAATCGTCAGTTAAATAACGCATCATGCCAGAAAGTTTTAATATTGTGTCTGGAGTTTTAGAACTGTTTTTTAAAGACAAACTATACAGTGAGTTAAAAGCATTGAATAAAAAATGAGGATGCAATTGATGTCGTAATAATTGTCCTTTAGCTTGATTTAATTCATTTTCTAACTTTTTATAACGATTTAAAAGATCTAACCTATTTGAAAAGTAGATAAGCGTATAGAATAAAAAGGTTTTGCCTATAAACTCTGTAAAGAAATTAAATGATCTTTCTGCTAATACTTCGCCATGTATTCTGTAAGATTTTAGTGCCGCAAGTACTTCAATAACAATAATGAATAAAATTATGAAACTAGTTTTATACCAAAGCTGCTTATGTTTTAATATTTTGTAATAAAGTAAATAGGCAACTATAGCAAATACAGCGTATTCCACAGCATCACTTGTTAAAAAGAAAAGCCAATCATCTGGCAGCCTAATTAGTGCTTTTTCTATTAATCGAAAAGCAATAATAGATGTAAAAACCACATGAAAAATGATTTTTAGTATTCGTATTTGTTTGTCTGATAATTGAAACATATATTAATTGTAATCGACTGATGTAAATATATTAAAATGAAATTCGGATAAATCGATTAGAATGCTAGGATTATCTATTGGTAAGCTGTGTTTGTCGATTTCATTTTTATTAAAAGCTAAATGAGAATATTTTCGAGAGGAATTTACTTTAAAAACTTACAGAAAAATGAAAACCTTAACTATCCTATTTATTACTTTTTTTAGTATAATTAATGTATTTGGCCAAAAACTCGAATTGAAGAAAGCATCTCCATTTACGGCAGTTAAATGGGAGAATGAAGAGCCTATAGTTAAATTTAATGAAGAGTGGTATCAATTTGAAAAATTGGATCATTTGAGCAAAAAGGAGCTATTAGATTTTTGTAAAAAGGAATATGGGAAAAAATGGCAAAAACGTTTTTCTGAAGATCTTGTTGAAGTATTAAAGGGCTTAAATTTTATTCCTAATAAACAAGTTAATTTGGAATTATCAGAAAGCGGTATTACAAAACCCTATGTTGGAGTATTTACCTTTGAAAATAGGCAACGTTGTTTACTTTACAATGAAACTGAAAATGAATCAAAGCCTGTTAAAAAAATACTACAAAAAATTAGTAAAGAACAAGCTCTATCAGATTTAAAACAATTTCAAGAGGTGTTAGATACTAAATCTTCTTATGCACAAATCTCGCCCTATAACTATGTGTCAGCCATTGAAGAATTAGCTGTTTCAATTTCAAAAAAGGAAAGTGAAATTTCTATTAACGAACTCACTAATGAGATAAGTAAAATAATGTCTGAAATAGGAGATAGGCACTCTTCAATTAAAAATGAATCGTTTGATAGAAAAAGCCATAAGTCATATAATTTAAAGTTGCCTTTTGGTATTACAATTTTAGATGAGAAAGTTATAGCGGTCAAACAAAAATCTAATGATTATGCATATTATTCTAAAAAATTCCCTTTTGTAAAAAGTATTAATGATATCCATATAGAAACATTAATTGATAAATATAATTATAGAGATAAAAAAGCACCAATTGCTTCACAACTAAATCGAGGAGCAGATGCCATACAAAATTATGGAGCGCTTTTATTTAAAAATAATATAGAATGTCCAGAAAAGATTGAAGTAGTATTTACAAATGGAGAAGATGATAAAAAAGAAACTTTTGAATTAACAGAAAATAAAAAGGGATATACCTCAAGTTTAAGTGTTGAAAATTTTAACTCGATAATGCAAGTTAATAGAGGAGGAGAGCTTAATAACTTGAGTAAAGTATTAAATAGTGATATTGGTTATATAAAAATACCAATGATGTTTCATTATGATAAAGTTGACGGTTTAAAACAGTTTTTCGAGAATTCTTTTCAAGAATTTTCTAACACTAAAGCTTTGATAATAGATATTAGAAATAATCCAGGAGGAAGAAGAGAGATTCTACAAACATTTGCAGATTATATTGTACAACCTCAACAATCACCTTGGGTCGCAAATGTTGCTTATTTACGATCTGATCAAGTAATATCTACAGACGAAAGTTCAATGAGTAGTCGCTATTTATATAACTATAATTCAGAAAAATTATCAGACTCTGATAAAATAGTCATAGATGCATTTAATAAAACTTTTAAAACCGAAAAAGTATTTGATAATTTAAAATTTAGCAGCCCTTTTTATATGGTTTTGCGTGCAGGAAAAACTTCATATACCAAACCTGTGTATATATTAGTTAATGAACGTAGTTTTAGTGCTGCTACTGTTTTTACCACAGCCTTTAAAGGTTTGCCTAATGTTAAAATTGTTGGAGTTACTACAGACGGTTCTAGTGGAAATTCTAAAATTATGCATTTAAAATATTCAACCATTAGAGTTAAAGTATCTACAATGCTATCATTTCAACGAAATGGAAAAACATTAGATGGTAATGGTACTGAACCAGATATTTATATACCAATAGATTCTACTCAAATATTTACAGGAAAAGATACTCAATTGAAAAAATTAATTGATATTATTAATGAGTAAGCTTGACCTCATAAAATTTTAGCTCTTATGGCAAGCCATGAGAATCGCGTAGAAAAAAATATGATGTACAATTATTCAATTACGCAAAAATTTAAATAACATCTAAAAGCTAGCTTTTTTTTGGTGTTGGCAAGTGATGGATAATTGTGTGTGAAATAAATTGCCAGAGCAATTTGATTTTATAAAACAATCGAACGTTTGCGAGCGGCTATTTTACATAATACTATATTATAGCTATCCAAATGGAAACAATGGCTTAAACAACATAATGAACATTTGTACTATAATGTTCTGCGTTATGTAACTTGAGCTTTGATTAAAAGCGAAAGTTGTTACTACAGTTTCTTGAAAAATTTATTCTAAAAGTTTCTTCTACGATGTTAATGGAACACTTTTTATGCGACGACGTAGGAGGGAAGCGTAATATGTGTGGAATGGCTAGATTTTATAGTACCCTAAAGAAATCATTGATTTTAAAGTTATAGTGAAGCCATTTTCATCCGGGTTTTTATTAGTTGGTGCTAAATTAGCATGCATGTCCTTATAATCCATATCATATCCATATTCTACAATATAGAAATACTTATCTAATGCAGGTGCGTAAATTTCATCTCCTGTTTTTAAATCTGTCAACTCTTTTATTTTGTTCATTATTAATAATATTTTTTACAAATATACAAATATACAAATTACATATAATATTAGTGTATTTTTTTATACATACAATCACTATTATACTACATTTACTATAATGTAGTAATAATATTCAAAATAATAGTAATAAAACTTGTATGAATGGTTAAAATGTAGTATATTTGCATTAATTAACATTAAAAATGTATTGTTTTGGCTGACACATCAAGAAGAAATAGGTTTGAAAAAATAGCAAGTAAAAGGGTTGCTAATATTCTAAAGGGTTTAGATAGTTTGGAAAAATGCTCAAACAAAAACAATTATGAATATAACCCAACTGATGTTAAAAAAATGGAAAAAGCTTTAAGGGAAAAAGTTAGTGATGTAATAAAATCTTTTAGTAAAGAGCTTGATAAAGGAAAAGATAACGAATTTAAATTTTAGAATTATGGAAAAGCTAAAAGATAGGATGACCAAAACAAAAAAAAGACTTACCAAAAGGATTAATACTGAAGATAGCTCTATTTCAAACTTGACTATTAGGCAACTTTTTTTATTAAAAAAAGAATTAAATCTCAAAATAAAACTTGATTAATATGAGTAAAAAAGAGCTATGTCTCTCCTTAATGAGAGCTGAAACGGAAGATGAAGTAATAAATATATTGAAGGAGAATAACTATTGGGATGATGAAAGCGTTTGGAGATGGTATGGTAATCGTGAGAATAATTATAAAGATGCAGGAAATCAAACTTCTGATCCTGATGCTGCTCTTGTTGAAAAATTAACAAATTCAAGAGATGCTCGTCTAATGGGAGCTTGTAGAGAAGCTGGTGTTGAACCAGAGAGTGACTCTGCTCCTACAACTATGGAGGAAGCCGTTGCAAGGTTTTTTAGCGACAACTCTGAATTAAAAAGTGCTGGTAAAATTAAAGACTGGACAAGTAAGAAGCGTACAGAAATTGCTAGGGGAATTACATTAGCAACAACTGGGAACAAACCTGCTGAAGGATATCCATGTATAACAATAGCTGACCTTGGAGAAGGTCAAACTCCGTCTAAAGTTCCTTCTACTATTCTTTCAATTGGAGAGAATACAAAGATGAGAATTCCTTTTGTGCAAGGAAAGTTTAATATGGGAGGCACAGCAGCTTTGAGATTTTGTGGTCATCATAATTTGCAACTATTAGTCACAAAAAGAAACCCTTCATTATTGAAAGAAGATGCAAAGATAGAAGATGAAAACTGGGGATTTACGATTGTTAGAAGACTATATCCAAAAGGAAACTTTGAAACGGCTCTAATCGGTAAAGACAAAACGAGAAGTTCTATTTATATTTATTTAGCTCCTACTAATAATAGTGGCTCTTTTGATAATGGAGAAATTTTAAATTTCAGTTCTAAAACTCTGCCAATATTTCCAGAAAAAAATAATGCGTATTCCAAGCATTCTGAATGGGGCACCCTAATTAAATTATATGAATTTAGGACAAAATCTCGAACTCATATGTTTAGAGAAGGTGGTCTTTTAACACCTCTTGATATATTGCTTCCTAAAATAGGTTTACCTGTGCGTCTTCATGAATGTAGAGCCTATAGAGGTCATGAAGGAAGCTTTGAAACTACTTTGACAGGTTTGCGTGTGTGACTTGAAGACGATAAAG
>Ga0316204_10002935_pt1 | contig 36273 bp, 22 predicted proteins | sample 6monrhotite_MG_2_FD_205661 | JGI IMG/M metagenome (GOLD analysis project Ga0316204, IMG submission 205661) | Microbial mat bacterial communities from mineral coupon in-situ incubated in ocean water Damariscotta River, Maine, United States -... | ecosystem: Environmental > Aquatic > Marine >... | reverse complement strand
CGTCATCGTTCAAAGGGTGTGCCCTATAGCCCGAACCAATAGAAACCGAAATAAAACTATTACCTACTTGGCGAATAAGCGCGGTATCAGCAGAATAATAGAAACGTCGGTTATGCGGGACACCTATACCTCCTAGGTGAGCAATGCGTCCGCCTTTGATGCTGGTATTAACATTACCATTACTATTATCCATATCAAAACGGAATACTTGCGCTTTAGTATCGGTCACGTATAAGTGATCGATTAGCTCATCATCGTCAAAATCAAACGCCGTCACCTGAGATGGTACGCCATTCATAGTGCTCACCGAACCAGCACTGCCGCCGTGAGCTGCGGTATTGTTCACTGAATCCCATAATAATGTACCAGTGAGGGCGTCAGCTATATACACGACCTTACCGTCGGTATCAGTAGCAGATGGAGTGCCCTCGACATCCTGAATATCATCGTAACCCCCTCCAAAAATCATCACCAACTTTTCATCATTAACTCCTTCAAGATTCATTTTACCAATGGTAGGCGTCGACCATGTCTCACCTAAGCTTGAATAGCCAGCTGTCACCCCTCCTTCTATACCAACAGCACCATCTGCCACCCCTCCCTCTATAATAAACATCATTTCCGGATCATCGGGATCACTGATATCAATTGCATAATAGTTGCGTCCTCCACGGCGTTGACCAATATAAAGATACGCCTTTTCTCCTGGATCGACAGCACCATTACCATTGGCATCCATAATTTCTACTACTACTGATCCGTCTAACCCATAGGAATGATCACCAGCCGAAAGATCAATGATCGCATCGAGTCTACTTAAAAGAGCTTTAGGAATAAACGCCCATTCTTCTGCTCCTGTCCCGGCATCAAATGAGTGTAAATAGCCATGATTAGTCCCAACAAAAATGCGAGTGGTTAGCGGATTACCAGCTCCGTTATTATATTGGATAACCATTGGCTGAGAGTGTAAGGGATCTCCTATATCCGTTCTCTTAGGAGTAGATGTCGTCGAAGGATCTGTACCTGGCACATAGCTTGGATCATTTACATCATAACCTTCTACCCAGTACATAATAGTATCTCGTCGTTCTGCTGTCACTTCACCGAGTAAAGTACTGGTAATAGATGCATTTGTTTTCTTAACTGCATTAGCGCTGTCACCGCTAAGGTTGCTACCCGAAATATTAGAGTATATTTTCCTTGCCAGCCCGAGTTGTTCAGCAGCGCCTCCTTTTGCGACATCATTACCATCAGTCCTTGCTCCCCAAAAGCTTTTTGAGTCGCCTCTAAATTCCGAACTTAACGGTTCTATTGCAGGGTTTCCATTAGAGTCTATTATTTGACCACCTGACAACCTATATCGCTTAATATTACCAGGCCAAGTAATTCCAGCCTGAGGCGTAAACAATGAGAAATATAATTGATCGTTATGAGTTAAACGATTGTACTGATTGACCGTTACGCCCGATGTGACAAATGTTGTATTAACATTGGCGATGGAACTAACAATATTGCTAATGTCGGCGATCAAGGTACTTCTGTTTGTGGGCGAATAATAACCACCACCGCCAGCAAGCGCCATACTTCGCATAAGGTCAGGATCTGCATCTGCTCCAAAACCAATCATATGAGTCGTTATTGTTTGTGTACCTGTTAAGTCTGATAGGTCATTGTTACCTAACCACCCGGCCATTCTTATTGAACAATCATCACCACTAGACCAATCAGTGTCGGCACAACTGCCTCCATTACTCCAACTACTATATATGTCATTAGCTGTAGTTAAATGGGAGTTAGCAAAACCGTCAGTTAAAAACACTATATGATTTGTTTGACAAGATTCCGTAATGGGAGAGTCATAAACAGGAGAACCCATTATTTGCTCAGTGACACAGGCTTCGGCGTCTAAATTTTCATCCGAACAACCTGCATCTCGAAAAACTGCGCCGCTTGAATAAGACTGCGGATGGCTGACTCGCCTTACATTTCTGGTTCCAGTGACGTAATCGAGAAAAAAATCATAACGTGATGGGGGGGAGAGATCGATTGTACTCCGGTTTAATCCATAATAAACAGGATCACCTTTAAAATACGAACCAGCTTCAGCGTAGGTTGTACTAACGGGTGTTCCACCAGAAGGGGTTAATGCTGCAACTGCCGCCTTTAAGTCATCCCTAATAGTGTTAAGTCCTGGCTCCCATATTCCTTGAAAACCGATATGCAATTTGACCGCATTCCCAGAATAAGAATCAGCTGCGTGCCTTCCAGAATTTCCGCGAATAAAAAATGCCATGCTGTTATCAACAGCCCAACTCAAATTGCTTGTTACTAGGGAAACTATTGCACTCAAATCCGGAGAGTCATAGGCTTGACCAGTGACCCAGGTGTCGGGAATGATCCAGTTAACACTTGCGGTCTTATTCGCAGCATTTAAACCGGAATAATCTGTTGGTGTAAGAATATTGCTCTGATTGACCAGTTCAATATCTACATCTGAGACGCCTGAAGAATCTTGATCGGCTGTAAACGAAAGATAGGCATGATTGATAGTAGCCCCTTGAGGAACCTTTATGTTTTGGAATACCAACCCAACACCCTGTTGCATATCACTACCATCTAAATAAACATCTAAATCAGATGAGGTAGAATCGAAAGTACCATCTTGACGAACCTCAAAATCATGATCTTGAGAACTGATCTGAACAACTGCTTCATTGGTCATACATCTATTAGCCGTGATATCAAATGTTGGTGAATATTCAATTTTAATTCTCGGCGAAAAAATATTCTCAACCGTCGCACTATCTGCATTGACACCCTCTTGACTATAAGCATAACGAGCAGTTGAGTCGGGTTGTTGCTGAAAAAATAACATCAAATCATTGCCGCCACACCACCCACTGCGTGTTGTTACCTCTTGAACAACATTCGAGATATTAGGAGTCACATAGACGCCACCCGCAATCCAATCTTCCATGGACCAGAGTGTGAATGCAGCAGTTCCATTGGTTGTATGACGACTAGATAGTTCGCTAGTGGTAATACCGATTGGAATAGCCGAATCAACATTTTCAGCAGAAATTAAAATATTTGATGCGCCAGTAGCACCTTGAGAAGAAGAAAATACTACGTTCGCAGAGAGAATCGTGGCACCTTGAGGAATATTTAAATTTTCAAATCGTACTGCAACATAGTCATTGACACCGTTAAACTCCAGCGAATTACCCGATACTGAAACAGTCTGTGCCACGTTGGTTTGAACAGCATCATTGCCACCGTCAAAAACTCTTTGGAATGCCGTAGGTGTCGCTTGTTGGTCAATGTCTCGAATGGGATATAAAACGCCGCCGCCCAACCCAGTATTAAAACGCATTAAACCTGCATTAACATTAGTTATATTAGTTAACACTTCGTCCATAACATCTTGAACAACTTCCATCCGGCTGTCTGTGGTGCCAGCAACTCCAAACCCCATACTGCCAGAACTATCAATAATGAACATGATGTTCGGATAAATACCGTCAACGTCATCTTCTGAACCGAAGAAAATTTCTGTATCATCTGCGTATACGGCTTGTAAACTGCCAAAACTATATAGCATCACAACAGCAACAAGTTGAAAGAATTTATTTATTTTATTCATGGTTAATTTCCTATAAAGATAATATGTAACTTGATTACAATTTAAAACTCACTTTATTTAAGACTCACGAAACACTCGACAAACAGGCTATGACTTCTTATGCCCACATGGAGCTGGATTCAGTCTTCACTCCAGCTGTACCAGTCCCATCAGCCTTGTAGAAACGACAACCGATACTTCCTGAAGGTGCCCGAGTTGTGCCGGATGTATCATCATAATTCCCCATCCGCACGGCATCAGCAAACGGCATAGATGCCGTCCAATAATTAATAGAATTAATATTAATGCCAACGGGTAGTTTTGATGCGCCTTGAGCATTAGAGAAGCCACTCCAAGTTGCCGCCACAAAAGCGGTAAGGAGTACGATAAAGGTGAACATCTTAGCTTTAAATAATACAATCATTCATTCGATTTCCAGTAGGTGTTGGATTGCTAGAGTTTAGAGTCTTAACATTTAATCTATTCAAAATTAAAAATGGCATTATTGAACCCTTCACGAATATATTGCTGAACGCCAATGGTACTAATACTCAAGTCGAAGGTACCAGCTTCTCGCTCTGCCACTTCATCCAAAAAAGACACCAGATCGGCTGTTTTTCCTCTGCTTGTTTGGTAGCTCTCTATGTTTCGATCTGGATCAGAAAATAGGGGGGAGTTGCAATAAGGGTTCGTGTCTAGTAACAATGAGCTTGCCGACAAACAATCTGTTGCAGAATTACCATTGTAGTTATTAATCAGAGTGGCTCCATTTGTCGTGTTGTAGTAGTTATTGTTCCAAGTATGGCTTGTGGAATAGTTGCTGTTAATGACGCTGTAGAATATCGCGTGGCTATCCATGGAAGCAGAAATAAGGTTTTTTTGGGCATTAATGCTGGCAAAGTTGCTCACTCGAACGCCTAAGCCAAAATTGTAGGCAATATTTTGTTCAAACTGGGCATGTGATTGATGCAAGGATGTCCCCAGCGTGCCATTTTCAATTCCTGGTCCACCTTCTTCAAATAAATAAGAAAAGCCTGGGCTAACCCCCGCCGTTTTATGAGCAACAATGTTGTTTTTTATGAGCGCTGAGTGATACCACAGTGATTGTATTCCCCAACCACTGCCTATCTTCACATAATTATCCGTTTGATAACTATCAAGAAAGTTGTTGTCTTTGTAATCAACACTATTGATATCTACGGTTATCATATCTCGCCCGTACAACACTGTGTTATTGGTTACGCTACCTGAGTTGGCTATCATCATAGCGACTGGGGATTTTAATATTAGATTATTATCGATATGCCCTCCGGAACGTGCTTGAATTCCAAAGTTAGAGGCTCGTGCGATGATGTTGTTTCTCACAACTATGTCATAAGGTGTGTATTGTAAATAAATCTCTTGGCTGAATTTATTTGGATAAGCATTCGGCGTGCTTGGGTGTGGAAATTCAGGGTTTGATGGGTCGCCAAGCCAAACATTGTGATCAAACAAATTTTCTTCTACTACCATGTTATGGGACCATTGAGTAAAAAATCCCTGACTATGAGAAAGGGATTGATTGCCCCAGTTGTAACGAATGATGTTTCTGCGTAAGAGTGAATACTCGGGTCGAGACTCAGGGTTAAGTAAATTTTCCTCAACCATGCTAGCCCCTCGACCACCGCCAAAATATTGAAAACGGCAATCTTCAATCACAATCCATTTGCCTAGCATATTAAATGCAAATGCGCTCCTGAGATCTTGAGACTCGACATATCCCAAGGTATCTATCCAAAGGTTGCTGTTGGGGTCTCGCAGCTTATGATGAAAATCTAAACCTTGAACAATGATATTCATTGGTGCCCCTGCCGGTCTGTTTGACTCAGTTCTTATTCCATTACCATCATAGGTTGTTGGAATAAATACGGGACGTGAGCCTTCGCCATAACTGCCGATGAAAATAGGATTTTCTGGTGAATAACCACGGATATATTGCAATAAAAAGTCATCTCTACTGATCTCAAAGTTATCGCCTTTTTTAAAGAGAAGATGGATAGAGCCTGGTGTAGCGCCCTGATCAGTGGTTGTTTTCAAATAGTTAATAGCGTGGAGAGGAGTTTTCCATGCCTGGGAATCGGAGTCACCCGATAGTTCGTTATCACCAGTAGCGGAAATGTATTTGATGATGGTATTTTCATTTTCGTTGCTACTGCCAGACACAACTAACGAAGATCGATCAATAAAGTTATTACCATCCATTGACCATGGGTATGAAGTACCATCTGGAAAGGTATAAGCAAGGTTAATCGGTTGCGTTGTGGTTACCTTTATCTCTGACTTGGTGGTTTCATTATCTGCAAGGTTGGCTTGTAGGGTAATGATATAGTCATGTTCAGCAATAGCATTGTCCCATTTATAAGAATAATTACGTGGGGCATTAATGGTTTCATCTATCTCAACACCGTTTGCAAACACTGTGTATGAAAGAGCACCCTCCACTGGTTGCCATAATAAAAATGCCCCATTACTCGCCGGAAATGGTGCTTCTAAATTGAAAGGATTGGAGAGAAGAGGGAGAGTGTTCACTGTTAAATTATCCGAGTGAGCACTTTCATTGCCAGCGGTATCATAAGCAGTGACGGTGTATTGGTAGCTGGTAGTCGAAGACAGTGTGGTATCGATATAGTCGGGTGTGATTATTTCTGCCAGAGGGGTTGTTTGTCCGTTCCTATAGAGCCGATAGCCCACCGGTTGGTGATTATCGGTGGAAGCATTCCAGCTTAAACTCACGGAATTTTCGGTGATATTGCTGCCAGATAGATTAGTTGGAGGAGTCGGGCTTTCGATATCGATCAGCGTGGTAAAATCGGCGGCTTCTGATAGTGCACCTTCATTATTAGCGGTATCCACTGCACTGACGGTATAACGATAGATTGCCCCTTGCTCAAGATTGGGATCGGTGTATTGGGTTGTGTTAACTTGGGCAATGGCGGTTGCATCACCATCGCGATATATTAGATAGTGGCTGATGGCGACATTATCAATGGAAGCACTCCAATGAAGGGTGATGGTATCATAAGTGATAACAACATTACTTTCAGAAATGATAGGCGTCGAAGGCGCATGGGTATCTCCTGCCGCTGCAGGCTGCTCTGACCCACCTCCACCACAGGCGATAAGCGTGAATGAAATTAACCCAAATGATAAGTATTTCAACATATTAATTACCGAGTCGCATTATGGCGGAAATCCATTCAAAAGTTCATTGCCGAATAATATCAACCAACATATTTGAGACGGTAATACGATCGGTCTGACTATCGTTACTAGTATTAAAACTAAAGAAAATATGTCCGTCATCAATTGTCGAACCAGTATTGTTGACATAGGTGGAATCAAAAAATACAGGGTTAGGCTCCCTGATAACTATCTGGGTATCAGCTTGATCTGAAAATCCCTCATAAGGGTTTACCACTAGTGAAACAGAGTTAATGTTATCTATACCACTTGCCCCATTAAAACGTACACGAAGAGCATCACCATCATTCAGTGATGGAAGGTTGTAACGTAATAGACCATAGGCTCTTTCTCCTCGAGTAAGGGTATAAGTGTCCTGCCCCTCCGAAGTCACTGTTAAATCTAGGTTTATTTGCCAAGTTGACAAATCTTCATAGACAACATACCCGAGCATAACACCCAATGTAACTTCACTGGAGGCAAAGGAGTTAGTTGCTAAGATATCAAAAGAATATTCATTCCGGTGAGACCAATCAATAGCACTAGGATTTATCATTGATAATTTACCCGTGTCGCTATCAAACGAAAAAATATTGGTGGGGTAATTTGAAGTAATTGAATAGTGAATGGCTTTACCACCCAAGTCGCTGTCAGTTCCGGTGTTTTTTTCGTTGAAATCGAACAAAACCTGATTCGTGCTTACCTGTTGTTGGTATGCCACTAGCGCGTTGTCAAACTCAGGTGTGGCGATGATTGAACGTTTATTACGCACATCCATAAGTGCTTTATATTTGGGTGCTTCATCTTCCGTTTGATCATAAAATTGCCTAGCTCCCCAACACCCGTACGTAGAGCAGGGAGTCAAATTGGTGTAGTGACTAAAAAGCCCGCCTTTTCCATGTAAAAACCAATAGCCCATATATTCTCGATACAGATCACCCATTGCCTCGCTGTATTGAGCGTCAACCAACAAATCTTGCAGGTGATCATCACCCGTTTCATTGGTCAGGTGTTGTCCCCCTTCATAAGCAATCAGTTTTTTCCCGTACTCTTTCGCAAGTTTGGCATTGTTTTGAATATCATTTTTTATTGAATCACGTAAATGGGCAGTCAACCTAGCCATTAAATCGTTTACTGTATAAGCTGAAGTATCACGCAGAGGTTCTGGATCGCTGGCAATAAGTGGAGCATCATTAAACATCTCGGAAATCACTTTGTGACCAAAATAAGGAGCAATAGCTAACGCATCAACCTTATCCGAGACATAACTACCGGAGTTCACTGGATATTCAAAATCAAGTACTTTTCCAAAGATGGCAGAATTAGTGGACTGACCAGCAATCACACGAACCAACCGGCTTTCTGCGGCGGCACCAAATTCACTATAAAATATATCGAATATTTCTACGGATCGTGCACCTTGAAATCTAAACCCAGCAAGAACCTCGCCATTCTCTCCACCTTCAGGCAGATGGTATCCCCTCAAAATCCCCTGCGCCTTGGAATAATTGAACACCGGAAAGGTGCCGCTATTCCAGACTTCATTACTGTATTCTAGATAGAGTTTGATGCTTGGATCCAGAGTGTCATGCATCAATTTAGCAAGTTGGGTAATGTAATCATCGTCAACCCTAGCAGGAATGTTGATCCAAAAGTCAGAACCTGCCCTGTTGGCCAACTGAATGATGTGTTCCCAAGCCAGCCCAGTTGCATCATCACGGTATTTAGGCGTAACAGGACCACTCATAAAGTGTCCTTCAGCATTGCGTCCCTGAAAAATATAATCGGGCTTAATGCGTTTGTCCCATATTGTTTCGAGTGAAAAATTAGTCTGGGCTAAATCCATGGTGCGAATAGTGTCATATTTCTGGGCGTCCGCAATAGACCAGTCAGTGAAAGTCTTTCCAGAATTCTCATAACCTGGCATCCATAAATTAATCTTAGTAATCGGGTTAGCACCATTTTCATCGCCAGTGTTTTGGATTCGGATCACGAAGCCTTTGCCAATACTTTCATAGTCGCGATCGATCCGGTTTTCACCTATTTCTTCACTGTTAATCGTGACCCACTCATGACCTTTATGATGACCCCAAATAATATTACCTTCGCCTTCCCATGTTAGCGAATATGTTCCTGAAGGTGCCCGAGCTGTGCCGGATGTTTCATCATAATTACCCAGTAAAATATAGGTAATTGCTACACGCTCGCGGGAACCATTTTCTCCATCATCATGGAGTGGCAGACTGACTGGGTAGCCATTGTCATCAAAAGTGAGATCATCTCTTGGTGCGCCACCACCTTTTTTGTATTGTATGTCCCAATGACTGCCCATTCGCATGGCATCCGTAAAAGGCATCGTCGGAGTCCAATAATTCACTGCATCAAGATTAGTCCCAACGGGTAATAAAGATGTTGGGGCAAGCGTAGTGACGTTAACAATAGCTGAGTGAGCACTTTCATTACCGGCTGTATCATAGGCGGTGACTGTGTACTGATAACTGGTGGCTGGAGACAGAGCTGTGTCGGTATAGTGATTGTTTGTCACCTCTGCCAGAGGGGTTGTCTGTCCATCTCGGTAAAGTCGGTAACCCGCCAATTGATGATTATCGGTGGAGACATGCCAGCTTAAACTCACGGAGTTTTCGGTGATGTTGCTGGCGGATAGATTGGTTGGGGAAGTCGGACTTTCGGTATCAATCAAGGAGGTGAAACTGGCGACTTCCGATGGCGCACTTTCATTATTGGCGGTATCCACCGCACTGACGGTATAACGGTAGGTTACCCCTTGCTCAAGATTGGGATCGGTGTACTGGGTTGTGCTGACTTGGGCAATGGCGGTTGCGTCACCATCGCGATATATGAGGTAATGACTCATCGCCACATTGTCACTGGAGCCACTCCAATGAAGGGTGATGGTATCATAAGTAATAATAACATTACTTTCAGAGATGCTCGGAGTCGAAGGCGCATGGGTGTCTCCCACTGCCGCGGTTTTATCGGACTCCCCCCCGCCACAGGCGATAAGCGTGAATAAAATTAATCCAAATGATAAATATTTCAACATCTTAATCACCTTTTAGAGTTAGACAATTTTATAAAGTTTTGCAAAGTGCTAAAAAATACATTATATAATCAGCCTATTGTAATAACTGTAACTACGTCACGTTTTATCCAAACGTTTACTTATATCTGCATCGTAATCTCACCCAGAAAAACCCAAGATATATAGCCTTAGTAATGACTCTCGGGAAGTGTTAAGTCTTTGCTAGAATCAGTTATCACCCAAACGTTTACTTTTAGGGGAGTATCTAAACATTCAATGGTAATACTGATAATCTTAAAATAATTAAAAGAAAATAGTGAACATACAGAGAAATGTACATGTTCTGCGCCATAAACTAGGAAAGCATCGTTTTTGGTGATTATTTACTCAAACTGGGATAAGCAATTGTTGGCCATTGATTAGTCCAAGGTTTTATTTCCTCAAGTTGGCGGGCTAAGTTTAATAGCAGACCTTCTTTGCCATAACCAGCAAAGCACTGAGTACCAACAGGGATGCCGGCTTCTGACCAATGTAGCGGCACTGACATAGCAGGAATACCAGCAGCATTAGCAATGGTGGTGTGTATCGCATAGTTTAAAACTTCATCGATCATTTCGTCATAACTTCGACTACCGACAAGGGTTCCTGATTTAACTGCAGATTTACCCATAACCGGAGTGATCAATAGATCGTAATCGTTCAACAAACTACACAACTGATAAATGCTTGGTTGCATTAATGCCCATGGTCGATAGGCTCCAAAAACTCCGACTTGTTTTTCAGCCTGATAAGCCAGTTCAAGCGTCCAACGTTCAACATATTGAGCCAACTTTGGCGCATCATTAAAGTTTAAACCGTGTCGTTTAGCAACTTCAGCGACAGCATTAGCTGCACCGCACATCCATTGTTGAAGAAAACCCTCAATAAAACGATCTGCTTCTATATCTGGAGAATGCATTTTGACCTCATGACCTAATTTTTCGCATAACTTTGCAGTGTTCTCAACGGCTAACTGACATTCATTGTCAACTTTACTTCCCATAATTCCTTTAACTGATACGGCGATTTTTAATTTCCCTAAATCGGCATTCATCATGGAATGAAAACTAGTTTCCGGTAGCGGCGCATGCCATCGGTCACCCGAAATAGTTCCTGCGGTCTCATCTAAAAAATAAGCGCTATCTCTTATGCTTCTGGTCATTACATGCAACCCACCTAATCCATCAGCATTTGGATTGGGATAGTGACTGCATCTTCCGCGAGAAAGCTTTAAACCAAAAAGACCACAAGCCGAGGCTGGTATTCGCAAAGAACCACCGCCATCTCCACCTTGCGCCATTGGAACCAGTCCTGCAGCTACTGCGGCAGCTGCACCGCCACTTGAACCACCAGGATCAAAAGATAAATCCCAAGGATTAGAACATGCGCCAAATAGTGCAGGCTCTGTAGTCGGTAATAATCCAAATTCTGATGTGTTAGTTTTTCCAAAACAGACAAGCCCTGCACGATCAACTTTATTTAAAAACTCCGTCGATTGACTTGGCACAAAATCATTAAAACCTTGGCTCCCAAAGGTGCATTTTTGACCGCCGTAAGAAGATAGATCTTTTAATAAAAAAGGAACGCCGCTGAATCTACGAGTGGTTTTAACTTGTTTTGCTTTTTCGATTGCGTTTTCGGTAAATAATGAAACAACGGCATTTAATTGTGGGTTAATTCTTTCAACACGTTCAAGTGAAATATTTAATAATTCGACTGCTGAAAGCTCACCCTTAGCAATCAAATTTGCTTGAGAAATAGCATCGAGTTGCCAAATATCTTGTCGACTAATCGACGCCATTCATGACCTCATATTTTTGTTGTAATTGAGCTTTAAATTCATAACCTTTTATTTCATTTAAATGACTTTGTCGGTAGATAATATAATTTGCTACACCATTGGGAACGGGTAATTGATGTGCTAATAACTTTTCCCAATAGCCATTCATCAGATAATTAACATTTGCATTCATTGCTTGTTTCCATAGCGGTTTATCTTCAATCGCCAATGCTCCAAGAGCCAATGCATCCAAAGATAACATTTCATGCGGATTTGAAATACCAAAAGTTGTAATTTCCATCGCTAAGTGATCTAGCCCTTTCACAATTGCTAATTTTACTTTTTCTGCCTTTTTTGATTCTACCGCTTGTAAAGCTAAATAATATTCGATTAATGCCCGCATCATCACTGAATGATATTGAATACGAGCGTTATGGGGGTCAAACCATCGACCATTTTCCATTTGCCCTGGCAATACAGCATAATCAAATATATCTTCCGCCGCTTTCAAATAAGTTAAATTACCTGTCGCACGATATAACCTTGCTAATAAATAACCACTAAAGCTATTGTAATTAAAATTGGCTGAATAGTTTTGTTTCATCGCCCATGCTCCCGCTTTTTTCGCGGATATTAGGTACTCTGGATTGCCCGTCATCCAATAAGCGTAAATCAACCCCGCACCAACCATTCCATTATCAAATTTTAAATCTCCGCTGCCAAGATCATCAACAATCCAATCTTTCCACAGTATATTCTTACTTCGTTTTTTAGCTTCATCGATTTTGTTTTTAACAATTCTAGCGACATTTCCTTTTGAATCGCCGCCAACTGGAAATCCAAATACACCAGTTGGCGATTGCACTTTTACCAGATAATCAAATGCATCGGTTGCAATTTCTAAGTGATTTTTTTTACCTAAAACATCAAATTCTGCACTCCTCAACTCAGCTAATGCTTGGCGCAGTGTCTTTCGTAACCTAGGTGCCTTTGTACCTGTATAGCCACTTAGCTTTATAGCATTAACCCAAGGTCGAGTAATGGTATTTTCTTTATTAGACTCATTCCAAATGACAATGAGTTGACTAATATTTGGTTCGCTTATATCAATATTTTTTTCATAGTTTGGATCAACTTCGGAAACACCAACATAATCACCTAAAGTTTGAACTAACTTTGATTTTATTGTTTGGATTTCTTTTATGTTCTTCGAATTCATTGCGTGATGAATTTTTTTCCAACCAGGTTTTAGCTCTTCAAGTATTGACTTGGGTACACTGGCATTTGATGGATAAAACTTAATTAACAAAATTGTTATAAATACAATTGGTGCAATCAATACGATACTTATATTTTTCTTTGATAAGTATCGTTTAATCATGTGATGCTTTATTACTTCTATGGTGGTGGCCTCCCAACATAATCAACCCTCCTCCTATACACCAAAAAATGGTTCCAACGACTAATTCTATCATTTGATCTCTAGCGTTATCGGATGAGAATATACCCGCTAAAATTGGTAAAAATCCGACTAAAATACAGGTATTTCCTATCAAGCTCATTACATTTTTCTGGCGTTCAGCATTCTTTTCTTTTTCAGTTTTTTGCTCATCTTCTGATAAACCAATCGCTAGAGATTTTTCTACTTGACTATCATTTTTCAATCGAATAAAAAATAAATCAATTGATTCCGCTTTTTTTCCTTTTGCCGGAAATAATCCATTGGCGACTAGCATAAAAAAACCACTCGACAAAATAACTGGCAACCTTGCATCCGCTGGTGAATATTCCATCAGCCATAAAACCAAAGAAAAAGTTAACCCTCCGACCATTGCAAAAAAATAACCCGATTGTTGCACTCGCTTTAAAAAGACTCCAAGTAAAAATGGTACCCACAAAGCGACCAACCAACGGCTTTGTAAAACTTCAAGAAATTCAAAAACACCAGTTTTTTCAAATGCTAAAATCAAAGCCATAAAAATAGACATAGATGCCGCAATAACCGTGGCAACTCGACTGACCATTAATAATTTTTTCCTGCTAGCACTTTGATTAATAAAACGAGCATAAATATCGTGAGTCATAATTCCTGAATCAACATTAAACGAAGAATCTAAACTACTCATGGTAGCTGAAAACATCGCACCTAACATTAATCCTAACAGACCAGCAGGTAATACCTGCGTAGCCATGTGGGCAAAGGCAGTCTCACCATTAATTTCGGGAAATAAATAGTAGGCCACCATTGCCGGAATAAACGCCATAAAAGGCGTTGGGATCAGCATGATCCCTGCAAAATAAGCTGCCTTTTTTGCGTCTTTTTCTGTCGGAACACTGCAATATCGCTGAATCGCCTGAAAACTAAAATTAATATTGATAGCCTCAACTAGCCACCATGTCACCAGCCAGCCCCAACCAAGTGAACCACTAGTCATAACGAACAGATCACCTATTGTATAATTTTCAGGTGCGGCATCAAACGCAAATAAGCTTAAAATAAGTAGCGGAATTAAACCGACCAGTAACACAATAAACTGAACGGCGTCGGTTAGTACAACAGCCCACAGCCCACCTAACAAGGTATAAGCTAACATTATGCCACCTGCAACAATCACCGTTTCAACCAGCGGATACCCCATTACACCGTTAACCATCACAGCAAATGCGTACAACCGTAGACCTGTTGCAACGGGATTAATGATGACACTGATCCAAGCCATGATTTGACGGCTAGACACCCCAAATCGACCTTCTAAGTATTCAATGGGTGTTAAAATGCCAGCACGGTGCCAACGAGGAGCAAGAACCAGTCCCGCAAAAATTAATCCAAAAATCCCACCCCCAGCGATTAATAACCCAACGACTCCCTGATTGAAAGCGACACTTCCTAACGCAACAAAGGACAATGCACTAAACGCCCCCATATAAAGAGATATACTAGCAACCCACCAAGGTAACACTCTTCCACCATTGAAAAAATCTTTGGCAGAATGGATAAACTTTTTTGACATGACTCCAACTAAAACCATAATGCCTAAATAGGCAAAAACAAATAGGTGGATAATAAGGCTATCAGTCATAGATAATGGTTTCTCTTTTTCATGGATAGCTTTATGACAATAAAATTTGAAGAGTCACTTTTTCAATAATTCTCAATGTTTTTTCAAGATCTTTTTCAGTCAAGGCAACCATTAAGCACATCGAAAAACCAGTTTCATCTTCCTTTCTTAATAAAATTCCTTCATTCGCACATGCGGCAAGAAAATCATTCTGGAAAGTCTCTTTTATAGCGTTGATATGAGAAAAATTAAACACAACCACTGGAACTAAATCGTTAACATTAATTTGAATATTATTCCTTATTGCTATTTCTTCTATACCCTGTCGTAAAGTTTTTGCATTCTGATACAATCGTTCAATAGCATCGGTATTTTTTAATATTTTTATAGTCTCGATAGCAGCGACAATTGAAAGAGCTTCACTTGCATAAGTTGAAGTAATCCAATTATCTTTTAGTGGCTGCATGATTTCTCGTTTACCCGTCAGCGCCGCGATAGGCATTCCGTTCGCCATTGCTTTACCAAAAGTGGCTAAATCTGGGGTGACTTGATAATAGGACTGTGCGCCTCCTAGCGCCCATCTAAAACCAGTGATCACTTCATCAAAAATAAGTAGAATGCCATTTTCATCAGCTAGTTTTCTTAACCCGATAAGAAAATATTTATCTGGGTGATGACCATACAATGCTGCGGTTAAAATAATACAAGCAATTTTATCTTTATTTTTTTTGACTAGCTCTTGTGCGCTTTTAAGATCATTAAAATTAAATGTTAATGTCAAATGTTTTTCTTGATCAGGAATACCCTCTTGGCTTTGATTAACAGCCCACCAATCATGCCAGCCTTGGTAGCCACAAGATAAAATAAGTTCTTTACCGGTATGCAATCTTGCTGCTCGAATTGCTGCGGAATTAGCCTCTGCACCAGTTTTTAATAATTTAACCATCTCAGCACAAGGGATGACCTCAATTAACAACTCCGATAATTCTATTTCTGCGGTGGTTGGTAGAGAAAATAATACGCCTTTGGATAACTGCTCGACAATCTTTTGATTAATACGACTATCATTGTAGCCAATAATAATAGGTGCTAACGCCGCTATATAATCAATATATCGATTACCATCAACATCTTCTAAATAGGCTCCTTCGCCTTTTTCAGCAAACGCAGGAAAACGACCATCACCAGCAAATCTATCAACCCTTTTGCTAATGGTATTAGTACCGCCGGGTATAATGTTTTTCGCATCGTTCCAACTTTTAATAGAATTTTTTAATGAAATCATAGATTATCTGCTACGTTCAAAAATGATTGTCACATCATAGCATCTGCGACAATCATTTTTTAAAAAACGTCCGTTAGAAAGTACCTCGAATACCAAGACCAACAGAGGTACCAGTATATTCATTATTTATCATACGACTTTCATTACCACGATACTCAGTAAACGGCTCATCAGTGATATTAAACCATTCTGCATACAATCCCCAATTGCGAGTAACCGCCCATTGCGCAGTTAAATCATAAGTACCACGTTCACCAATCCAGCGATCCATTTGAGCGCCTTCTCTAGAAGCATCTCTTAGGTATTCTGATTGATAGGTATATGCAAAACGAACTTTGAAATCATTTTTTTCAAACGAGAGTGATAAGTTCATCGCTTGCTCAGAAGTGAAAGGAAGTGCTGTTCGACGATTTTGATCTTCGATATCAAAATCTGAATCAATGTAAGTGTAATTAGCTATTAAAGAAAAATTAGATAGTTCTTCAGCAATAAGACTAAGAGGTTGTTGAAAGTTTAATTCCAAACCTAACAGATTAGCTATTCCAGAACTGTTGATTGGTTGAATTTTTTCTAAAGTAGTGCCTGTTAACGGATCAACAAAAGCTGTATGTTGATTAACAATTTGATCGCTAATATCTTTATAAAAAACTGCCACACCAAAAACACCCAATGGTTCGGTATAATAATCAAGCGACACGTCTAGATTAATCGATTCCATTGGCTCCAAATTTGGATTGCCGGTATGAAATGTGAATCCTTGAATATTATCTTTATTTTCGGCTGGTGAAAGCTGTTCGAATGATGGTCTAGCGTAAGTTTTAGTCGCCGACGTTCGTAATATAACGCCGCTATCAATTTCGGTTTTTATCACAATGCTTGGAAGCACAACAGTTTGATCTTTATCGGTCGTTAAGTCAACAAAGGAGTTGGTTATTGCATCAAACGCTCGCGCGGTATAATCAGTCGAAAACTGTTCAACACGCACTCCCGTAATCACTGAAGTATCATCAATTTCCGTGGTCGCCATTCCGTAAATAGCGCTAACCTTTTCAGCTGCTTTAAAATTACGCGCGTTAGTCAAGAAATTTGAAATTAAATCGCTTCGTAGTGCTGTATCAAGGGTATCTTTATTGTCCAAAAATAATTGACGAACGCCATGAATATCAAAAGCTGAACCGAATGAATATTGCCCATCAACAATTGATGAATCGAAATCAGCTCCATCATTTAACCAAGGTATCGCAAAACCAGGAACAACACTTCCGATTAATGCAACAGGTGCCGCGTTATAAGAGTCTATATTAACTGAGGTTATTTTATCCTTTTTAGAAACAGCAACCCCCGTTTTATAAACAGATGAATAACCAAATAAGTCACCATCAGCTTTTAGATTAAATTTAAAACTTAACTCCTCTTCATTACCAACCTGTTGCGCACTTTCTAACCTAGATAGATTAGTATAATTAGCAATATCATTTGTAACGGCATCAATTGCAGGAGCCAGCCCTACATGGGGGCTATCGGCTGAAAAATCAGTATACAAGTGACCACCAAGAACTGGTTGCGAAGCGAAAGGATTTTGTAATTGCGCAATAAGTTGATCGGTTTCTATATCCGCTTCTGAATTAGCCAATTCATAATCAATACTAATCGTATCGAAATAATTCGTACCACCCAGTTGGAATGTGAGTAAATCGATTTCACGATTTAATTCAGCAGCTCCCCGTAAGACAGTTGCAACACTGAAGCTACCGTTATCACTATTTGAACCATCATCAGCATCCAAACCACTTAGACCATTATCATAACCAAACCCAATGTAAGATTGTTGAAAAGTTTTTTGTTGATCTAAAGATTGGTTACTCACTTTTAGGTGATACGTTGAGTCATTTGTCGGTCTATACTCAGCATTAATAGTCGCACCTAATTTTTCACTTTCTATATCTAAATTTTGGATCAATAACTCTCTAGGTAACAAGTTCGATGTTGATGCTAACTCTTGTCCCCAATTAGTACTGACCCTTTCTGTTCCTGTAGGTCTATCAGAATAATCCAAACTCAAAACCACACCTAATTTATCATCAAGTAATTTTGTTGAAACAGCACTAGCAAAATCGTAATACTCTTCTTCTCTTATATCACTTTCTCCAGTTTTTAAACTAAACTGTGCTCTCGTTCCGTCGTAACCAAATGCACTCTTAGAAACTATATTAACCGTCCCACCAATAAAATCCCCCGCTAAATCAGGAGTAAAGACCTTAAGCACCTCAATACGTTCGATGTTTTCGACGGGCAAAGAGCTGAGCTTATTATCACGACCACCCGTTCTAGTTGACGCCAACTTTTGTCCGTTAATATTTACCGTATTTAACAAAGGTTGAGCTCCACGTATAACCGCAAAACCACCTTCACCAGTTTCAGTACGTATTGTTACCCCAGGAACTCGTTGCAATGCTTCGGCAACATTTCGATCAGGGAATTGGCCTATATCATCAGAAGATGCAACACTAATCAAGGCATTCGAAGACGCTTCTTGATTTAATGATTTGGTTTGAGAGTTTACATCCGAGGTTACAATTAGCACGTTTTTATCTTGTTCATAATTCAAACCTCCCGATAGTTTAAACTGACCGCTGTAATTTTCACCCTCAGCGATGACAACATCAAAAGTTCGTGTGACAAATCCAAGGTATTTAACATCTATTTGGTAAGTGCCCGGTTTTAATTGATTAAATAAAAATTCACCTTTATTATTTGCAACCGCTTTGTCAATTTGATTACCTGAAGAGTCTCGTAGTGAAATTGAAGATCCTTCGAGAGCTGAACCACCACGCTCAGAAGTTATTCGACCGCGCATAGATTCAGCTGTGACGTTAATCGAAGTGCCTATTAAAACAGCTGCTATTGTGCTTAAAGCAAATCGCTTGATCAATGCTGAGCTTCCTTCTCCATCTTTGACTAACAATTTACTCGAAGTGCTACTACATCTTATTTTCATTTCTAGCGTCTCCTTTTAAACGATACATTTCAAATGGTTTGATTGTTTATTTTATTTGCCACTAACTTTACTGCAAGAATTTCACTCTCCAAACTTTCATTAAATTGAGATGACATCATTAATGGTGCATACAAACATCACAATGAAAAAGTGGGATTAGCATAACTATAACTAACCATTTGGTTACTTGCAAGTTAAAACCTATTTTAATTTTATTTATACCCATTTTTGTTACTGGTAGGATATGCCTTATTATCGAATATCATAACCAACAAGTTACATATTGATATTTTTCTAGTGTATAATTATTGGCTATGCTCTTTATTATAAAAATAGCTTTAAATTCGCATAAAGCAACTCTAGGAAATAGATAACCTCATGTCCTCAGTACTTACTAATAATACGGAAAATAAAAAAAGTCCTAGAAAACGGAACCCTGAGTTAACCAAAAAAACAATCTTAATGGCTGCACGCGAAGAATTCTGCAACAAAGGGCTTGATGGTGCTCGGGTTAATGCTATTGCAGAACGTTCAGGATCTAACAAGCGAATGATCTATCATTATTTTTCTAATAAAGAAGGGATATACAAAGCAGTTTTGCATCAAGCTTACCGAGAAATTAGGGAAGGTGAACGTGAACTTCATTTAACCGATCTCTCACCAGAGAGAGCAATGGATAAATTGGTACGTTTTACCTTCAATCACTTTATTAATCACCCTTGGTTCATTCGTTTGTTGATTGATGAGAATATGCACCAAGCTAGAAACCTAAAACAAATAGAAGAAATTAAGCAACTTCACTCGCCTTTAGTTTCATTAATAAGTGGGTTATTAGATTCTGGAGCTAAACAAGGTATTTTTAAAACAAATGTTGATCCGTTGCAACTATACTTGTCAATCGCCTCTCTTGGTTTTTTCTACCTTTCTAATATTCATACATTATCCTTTGTTTTCGATACTGACTTGAGCGAGAAACGCCAACTAAATAAACGAGAAGACCACATAGTCGAGCTCATTCTTGGTTATCTGAAACCTTAAACTAACAACTTTAAGAACACCTTGTTAATAAAATACTAAGACAATAATCACACCAAGCACCCAAATTATCAAGTTAGGTAATTATTTTTATTTAGAGTCTCTTACCTGGCTTTCGAACATTATTTCCTATTTGGAACTGACGCTGTTTCTCAAAAAAACAGGCTTGTTGTTCGCTTGACATATCGACGATCCCACCCCATAATTAACCATATGGTTACTACTGAAAAACTCTATACATTGGAGATATAAATGAGTGCGACTAAAATCGGCATAATTATGCACGGTATTACTGGACGGATGGGGTTACGTCAACATTTGATCCGTTCAATCCTAGCGATCAGAAATGAAGGTGGAATTACTCTAAATAACGGTGACATTATTATCCCCGAACCGATACTCGTTGGTCGTAATTTAGCCAAGTTAGAAAAAATTGCTAAAAAACATTATATTGAAAAATATATGACCGATATTGGTCAAGCTCTCCAACTACCAAATACGCCTATTTTCTTTGATGCAGCAAGTACAAAGCTTAGAGCTGAGATACTAAAAAAAGCCATGTCTGCAGGTAAGCATGTATATTGCGAGAAACCAACAGCGGAAAACTATCAAGATGCTTTAGAATTGGCACAGTTTGCTAAAGCCAAAAGTGTTAAAAATGGGGTAGTTCAAGATAAATTATTTTTACCTGGTCTACTTAAATTACAGCGACTAATTAACGAGAACTTCTTCGGTAAAATACATTCCATCAAAATTGATTTCGGTTATTGGGTTCATTCTGGAGAATTTACAACCGCTCAAAGACCTTCATGGAATTATCGACAACAAGATGGCGGTGGTATCATTCTTGATATGCTTCCCCATTGGCATTATGTCCTTGAAAATTTACTCGGTGAAGTTAAATCCGTTTTCTGTCATGGTGAGATCCACATTAAAGACCGCTGGGACGAAAATAACGAACATTACCAAACAACTGCCGAAGACGCTGCCTATGTCATTGCAAATTTATCTGACGATATTACTGCTCACATTAGCAATTCATGGGCTACTCGAGTTGACCGCCGAGACCTAGTCACTTTCCAAATTGATGGCTCCGATGGTTCTGCGATTGCAGGGCTAACTGAAGCACATTGCCAATCAAAATTAAATACTCCAAAGTTTGTTTGGGATCCCGATAAAAAACTGACTCATAATTTTTCTCATGATTGGATAGCCGTTCCCGATCTTGAGCCGGTAGAAAACGGATTCAAAAAACAGTGGGTCGATTTCATTAAACATGTTGTAGAGGACTCTCCTTTTCCCTGGGATTTTCATTCAGGCGCAAAAGGTGTTCAATTTGCAGAAATGGCAATACGAAGTTGGAAAGAAAGAAAAGTAATCGATCTACCTCAATTAGAGTCAAACTAATGCCTACTCTCCAATTACCAGACGTTAATGGGAAATTATATGACTACCAGCTGTCTAATCCGATCGTTTTTGAACGTAATAATAACAAGCCGTTTAATCGAATCGCCTATTCAGCCGCACATGTGATCATTAAGGGTGAGCATAATAATGGTTCAAACTCGGAAACAAAAATTGATTGGGATAGCACATTAAGTTTTCGTAGATATTTGTGGGAGCTTGGACTTGGCGTCGCAGAAGCCATGGACACAGCACAACGCGGAATGGGATTAAGCTGGTCGATAGCTTTAGAGTTAATTCAGCGTAGCTTAGATGCTGCTTCGGATTACCCTAATGCTCAAATAGCGTGCGGTGTTGGCACAGATCATTTACAAATTGGGAATGCCAAATCGATTGAAGGGGTGATTTCAGCGTACAAAATGCAAAGTGAATCAGTAGAAAAGTTTGGCGGTAAACTGATCATTATGGCCAGTAGAGAATTAGCTCGACTAGCTAAAAAACCGGATGACTACGCACTGGTCTATTCAAGCCTATTAAGCCAAGTAAAACAACCCGTTATTTTACATTGGTTAGGTGATATGTTTGATCCTGCATTAGCAGGATATTGGGGTCATTCAGATATTGAAGAAGCAATGAATAATTGCATTGATGTCATTACTCAAAACCAAAACAAAATCGACGGTATTAAAATTTCATTACTGGATAAATCAATGGAAATTAAAATGCGCCGCCGACTGCCTGGTGGGGTAAAAATGTATACTGGCGACGATTTTAATTTTCCTGAATTAATTGTTGGCGATGAAAGAGGATATAGCCATGCACTTTTAGGTGTTTTTAGTGCCATCGCTCCGATTGCGTCAGTTGCTCTTGAAGAATTAAGCCTTGGAAATTCTCAAAAATGTCTCAATCTACTTAATTCAACAATTGCACTTTCTCGTCATATTTTCCAATCACCTACTCGCTTTTATAAAACCGGTATTGTTTTTATGGCTTTCCTTAATGGTCAACAAAGCCACTTTCAAATGCTCGGAAAACAACAAAATTCACGGACTCTTTCTCATTTGATTGAATTATTTAAACTCGCTGATGTAGCCGGTTTATTGGTCGATCCCGAGTTAGCAAAATCAAGAATGGAAGGCATCATAAAAAATAATGGGGCTCACTCATGAACCACCCCACCACTGATTTAGATTTACTTTCAATTAATCAAGCAACAACCAAAATTCAATGGACACTCAAAGAAGCCATTAACGGATATCAAGCACAAGGTATCCATGGAATTTCTGTATGGCGAGATAAATTAGCCGAATATGGTGTAGAGCAAGCCTCTCATCACCTAATCAATGCCAATATGACGGTTACCGGATTATGCCGTGGCGGAATGTTTACCGCTTCGACGCCAAAATTAAGGCAAGTATCAATTGATGAAACGCTAACGGCGGTTGACGAAGCGGCCGCTATAAATGCCCAATGTTTGGTGATAGTTGCAGGCGGTTTAGCTGATGGTTCAAAAAATATTGTCCAAGCCAGAGAGCAAATAACCGAAGCGTTATTAAAAGTTCTTCCCTATGCAAGATCCGCCAACATTCCAATCGCAATCGAGCCACTCCATCCCATGTATGCTGCCGATAGATCATGTATTAATACGATGGAGCAAGCGAATGATTTGTGCGATCTTCTTGGTCGTGGTGTTGGCATAGCCGTAGATGTGTATCATGTTTGGTGGGATCCAAAACTTGAAGAGCAAATCAAGCGAGCTGGCAAAGAGCGAATTTTAGGGTTTCATATTTGTGATTGGCGGGTGCCAACCAGAGAGCTGTTACTCGATAGAGCCATGATGGGAGATGGAGTGATAGATATCGCCGGTATCCACAAAATGGTACGGGATGCTGGTTACACAGGCTATTCTGAAGTAGAAATATTTTCCAACGAATGGTGGAATAAGCCTGCTTTTGATGTGGTGTCTACCTGCAAAGAACGTTACCTAGAAATGATGCGAAAGGCTTAGTACTTAGGTAAGTGGGATAACATGTTTGATCAAAAAAAACTAATGATGAAAATGTTTGAAGCGGCGATTTCTGCAGCCCATCCTCAAACCAATTTACATGATTATCATCTTCCCCCAATACCTAAAAATGGAAAATTGATCGTGGTTGGTGCTGGAAAAGCCGCCCTAGCGATGCTTGAAAAAGTAGAACGCCACTACCAACAAAGTCCTCACTATCATCAAGTTAGTGGATTAATTGTTGCTCCAGATGGAAATCATGTTAATTCAGATAGAATAAAATTAGTTAATGCATCTCATCCTCTACCCGATCAACGAAGTGTTGATGCGGCAAAACGTATTCTAAAAATGGTGAGCCATTTAACAAAGGATGATCAGGTTTTGGTTCTACTTTCAGGTGGAGCCTCTTCCTTAATCTGCTTGCCAATATTTCCGATAACACTTGAAAATAAGCGAACACTGATTAAACAATTATTCAATGCTGGCGCAACGATCCAAGAAATAAATGCGGTACGTCAACATTTTTCTCAAATAAAAGGAGGGAAACTCGCTGCAGCTTGTTATCCAGCAAAAGTACGCACTTTGAGTATTTCAGATGTGGTTGGTGATCAACCGGAAATAATTGGTTCGGGTCCGACAGTAGAAACAATATCCAATACAAATGATATTAAGCGAATATTAAGTAAATACAATATCCATAGCTCGGTTGATCTATCTTTATTAGACAATCACAACCTACAATCACAACCTACACCGCATAACACCTATGAACTTATTGCTAGACCGATAGACTCTTTAATTGCTGCAGCAAAAGTCGCCCAAAAATCAAATTATTTAACCGTTATTCTGGGTGATAATATTGAAGGCGAAGCCACTATTGTTGCCCAAGAGATAGTGAGCAACATTTTCTCCTCATTTAATTTAGAACAAAAATGGGCCATTATTTCTGGTGGAGAAGTAACCGTTACTATGGGAGACAATCATCAAAACCCAAACGGCGGGCCCAATAGAGAATTTGCTCTTGCCCTTGCGATACAATTAAATAACCACGCGAATATATTTGCATTAAGCGCTGATACCGATGGTGTTGACGGAAAGTCATCTAAAACAGAATGTATCGCAGGCGCATTCATCACCCCAACAACATTAAAACGTGCACACCAATGCGGTTTAGATGCCAACAAATTATTAACAGCTCATCAGTCGGGCGATTTTTTTAATCTACTCGGCGATCAAGTCATTACGGGGCAAACACAAACCAATGTGAATGACTTTAGAATTGTTTTAATCAACTAAAACCTATCGTTCACTGTCACTAAATCGAACAGCTTCTATTGCCGCCGTCATTAAATGATACAAGGTACTTGCCGGTGCAGTGCGGACACTCACTTTATTATTTTCATTAAGGCTATCAATGTATTGCCCTGGTTGAGAAACATCTAGATAGTGATTGGAGAGTTGAGTAACCGCTGTTAACGCATCACTGGAATAATCATAATTATCATCTGCAATACTAGATTGAGCAAGGCTGGCTTTGATCCATTCAGTCATAGGCCAGCAACGTTTTGATTTTTTGATAACCGCTCCTGAAATACAAACCTCATCAAAAAGCAATCCACTCTTTTTATCCAGACCTAACTTTAGCGCATTATGGTAAAGCTTTTCACAATACTCATTGACTGGGCAATTGGTGAATTTTTGATATTGCCTCAATAACCAAACCCATTCCATCATGTGCCCGGGTTCAACAGTTCGCCCCAATACGCCTGAAACCGGTTGCCAATTATTATCAAAATATTCGAGCAAAACACCATTTTTGTGATCAAAAAAGATTGTCTCAAATAAGCAATATATTTCTCCGGCTTTAGCCAGCCATTTAGCATCATTAGATACTTGATACAAAGATAAAAAAGATTCAAACAAATGCATATGCGGATTTTGTCGCCTATAAGGTGCATCATAATCACCCTCCATCCATCCGCCTGGAGATTCCTTTAACTGATAATCAATTGAAATTAACATTTTGTTTGCACTGTTTAACGCATTTAAATCATTAAACACTTTATATCGCCACGCATAAGCGAGTAAAAAAAAGGCGACATCGTAAAGATCAAAATTTGAGTTGATAATGTTATTTTCAGAATCCAATAAATGAGCAATTTGTTTTGTATTTGAAACGATTGCATTTTGAGTCACAAATCGGTCAATTGATGCAACTAATGTCATTCCATCATCTATCCAGCCGTATGATTGTGCCGCCGAAAAAACAAACATTTGCCTAGCCTGAACTCTCATTCGTTTATTACTAAGACTATCCGGCTCGCCATTAGCAAGAAATTGCTCGATACTAGCGCCGTAACGATCAATCCCCCTGGTTCGCCATAACGGCAATGCGCTTTTACGCATCCAATAAATATAATTGTCTAATGCGACTTGTAATGGTTTATTCATTTTTGTCTTAACTTTCTTCTTAAAATTTTTCCAACACTTGACTTTGGAATCGAATTAATAAACTCTAGGGAACATCAAGGCTACTCGTATTCTTTTTTGAATTTTTTTTCAAATTCACGCTGAGCCATCACCAAAACACCTTTTTCTGCGGCATTGCCTTCAAACATAGACAAAACAATATATTTTTTTATATCACCATCTATTTTGTTACCAAAATAACCATTAGTTAGTTTTAAAAAAGTCTGTTGGATACGAGAGATAAGATGCTTTTGCTTCATCACCCCTCCGCCAAAAACAATTAATTCTGGCGAATAAAAGCTAGTAAGGTTGACACACAATAAAGCAAGATAGTGAGCTTCTAGATCCCACCCAGGATGATCTTCAGAAAGCTCGCTACCATTTACATTCCAACGCTCTTTCATTGCAGTTCCAGAAGCCAAACCTTCTAGACAGTTTTTATGATAAGGACAGCATCCAACAAATTCATCGTCATCTAAATTATTTGCCATAAGCATATGCCCTATTTCTGGGTGAGATGCTCCTTGCAACAATTCACCATTGACATACACGCCTCCCCCAATTCCAGTACCAACGGTAATATAAACAAAATTTTTGATCTTTTTTGCTACACCAAAATAATGTTCTCCAATAGCCGAGCCATTAACATCGGTTTGAATTGCAATTGGTATATTAAATCGCTTAGAAAAATAACTTCTTACGTCGGTATTAGACCAATAGGGCTTCGGTGTTTTCCCCAGGATGCCAAACTGTTTAGAAAGAGGGTTTATCTCGACAGATCCAAATTGAGCTATTCCTATTGCTTTAATTGAGCCCAAATTTTTTTCTTGTTGATTAAAGAATTGATAAACTTTAAATAAAGTTTCATCGGGCTTTCTGGTAGGAAATGAAGTCCGCGAAATAATTTCACCATCACCTCGACCGACAACACAATTAAACTTAGTTCCACCTGCTTCAAAACCGCCAAATATTGGGCTCTTGTTACTGTTTTCTAACTGCATATAAAAAATACTTCTCACAAAAAAATCAACACTTCCCAGTAACTTTATAACCTAAACTAATAATTATTGGAAAGCCTGACTAACATCGAAAATAAATTACTCCACAATTAATTTCACATCATCAATTAGTAATGCTTCGTTATTATCAATACCTGCTCCAGCAAATTTAAATTGAAAATTACTATGAAAGAATTTTGCATCATTTTCAGAATTTTGAACCGTTAAAGTAAAATAATGCCAAGTATTTTCCGGTGTGGAATTCCCTAGCTCAAAAACTGACTCAAATTTAGAGCTATTATGCGCTTGGAAATAGACATTATCCGAATTATCAATTCTTGCATCATAATAATAAAAGGAAATAGTTAGTTTAGAATAACTCGTTAAATCAAACTTTTTTGATATAAGACTCCGATCCCTTGAGCCACAATAAGCCGTGTAAATACCCGATCTAGGTTCGGCATTGTTTATTGACCAACTTGTTAACCAACCACCATCAGTGAAGTTTCCACCTTCAAAGCCTTCGTCCAATAAAACGGTTGGTTCAATAGCCGCCTGTTCCGTAGTAAAACTCCAAAGATATCCAGTTATAGTATTATTTGCACTAACAGCATCAACCCGCCAATAATAAGTAGTGTCGTTAAGTAGGGTTGCTAACGCCGCACTAGTTGTCGTTTGATTTCCTAAAAATGTTGATGCGTCTAAGACAGGGTTAGTTCCAAAGTAGACATCATAAGAAATCGCACCATCTCCAGCACCCCAACTTAAATCTGATTCAACAGAAACATTAGTTGAGAGCTCGCCTGGTAGTGGGTTACTTGCCCCAGTTAAGGGGGGCGTCAATCGTTGGTTTAGCGGTTGATAAGGCGTATCAGATAAATACAGCATATAGAGGGCTAGAGATGCGGTTGCTCTGCCTGTCGTATTATCTGAGCTTGTATCGGCAGTATTATATATGCCTCGATTAAATAACGTCGCTACAGCATTTTCCCATAGTGGATGCGGTTCATTTTCAACAGCTGAAACTTTCCATAAAGCTGTTAACAATGAATAAGGAATTGGCCACATATGCTCACCATCTGGAGCCGGCAATCCTTTGCTTACTAGCTCCGTTGCCAAATTATCAAGCATAGCTATTGCATAGGGTCGAATATCAGCTGCTTTTGCCGCATCCCCTGAATCACGAAATGCAACATAAGCTTCCACTGCGGCTAAGGCATTCATCGAGTGGTACCATGGATTAGAGTTATGACCATCCCACATCCGCCCCGGCAATTGTGCATAACTAGCGAGCGAACTAAAAGGTTGATTAATCATCCCATCTACAAGCCCGTTGTTATCTAAATCCATTAATACCCCGGGTTTAAGGTTCCGATTTAACTTATCTTCAAGTGCAGTTTTATAATTTAAATCACCAGTTAATTGATAAACTTGAGCCAACACCCAAATATTTTTTGCTGTGTAATTATGGTTACGTACAGACGGTTCACTCGCACTCCAATCAGCAGCAAGTTTCGTAGAAGCCTCATACTTAGTCTTTAGTATTGGATCTGATTCTTGCAACCACAGCTCAACAGCCAAAACCGCACTCCATGCGTGATCATATGCCGCAGCCCCTCCATATTCTCTTGGGTTTAACGAAAAATCTTCAACTAAAAACTTTTGCCCCGCCCATAAGCCAGAATTGTATGTGACACAGACTGACGGTTTTGCATCACACCATGCATTAATTTGTGAAGCGACAGTGCCACCTTTATGGCAAGCATTTGTACCGTCAGCCAACAAAGTAGAATATGCAAAAAGCCCTGGATAAGTCACCAAAGGCTGTGTAGTAACTAAAGATGAATATTGTGACGCTTCAGTTTGGTCAGCAATGGTTTTAATTGTATGAATAGGTGCATTATAACCAGCTAATTTCCCATGCAATCCACCAAGAGCGTTCGCTGGCCATCCGCGTCCTAAACTCGCACAATTGTAAGCATAACCGGAAAGTGCTGGCATGTGCCGGTTGTTCCAAAGCCCCTCTAATTGGGCAAGTGTTGGCGGTGAGATATTTGGAGCCGCATAATCCCAAGCATCTGTTCGACACCCTACCGTTGCTCCTCGTGTTTGTTTCGCATTATCGATTGCGGATTTAACCGCCTGTTGTGTCCCTTCAAACATTGCATCTTCAATTGCGCGTCTATCTGCTCTGGTGCCGTAGGCCTCAGTTCTACAATGTTCAGATGGTGCCGAGAACACGAGGTTTGAAGTTGCTAACATGAGTCCAAATAAAGCTAGAAATATTATTCTAATCATTTTATATTCTCCTGTTCGTTGACGTAACTACATATTTGCGTTACCTACAATACAATACAATAAGTAACTATTCGGTGAATTACAAGTCTTTATTGAAAATAACCTTACCTAAACTAAGTTTATTAGGTCAATTCATTGAGTATTTAGTTGTAAAAATAAAGCCTGATTATCTTTTACATGAGAATATTTAAGGACTCTGAAGCACAAAGGTATTGTCCGAATTAATTACGCTAGAGTTTTTATAGGGAAGTTTAAGGTTTATTCTGATTGGCTATCATTTGAGAAGTTATTGCTAATTCAGCCACATAAAAACAATGCTTTTGGGTCATGCTAGTTTCTAAGCGGTTTAAAATATCATTAAAAAAGGCGTTAAAAAATTCATTTTGATCTACATCGCAATCATAATACTGAACCCCATTGTGATTGACTAAAAACAAGTGTTCTCCACCAGATTTTCCATCAAGATCAATGGTTTTTCTTAGTTCAATATAACCTTTTGTTCCCTGAATCATTAATCGACTATCACCCCAAACACCTAAAGCTCTCGGCGAAAGCCAATCAACTCGAATAGTTCCTAACACCCCATTCGAGGAGAGTATAAGCTCACCTAAATCGTCAAAGTCTGAGTGGTGACAATGCGACTTATTAGCTACTTGGCTATGAATAATTGACACATCTTGAGCGCCTGTAAAAAATATAAATTGATCTATTTGATGGCAGGCTAAGTCATTTATGATCCCCCCAGAATATTTCGTCTGAAAGAACCAGTCTGGTCGTTTGGTTATATCAATACAATGGGGGCCAAGCCCAGTTGTGGCAACTACTGCACCGATTTCACCTTGTGTTACTAGCTCACCAGCTTTTAGCGTCGCTCCACTCCAAAATCGTTCCGAATAACAAATGGAATAAAATCGTTTTGTTTCATATTGAACTCGTTTCACCCGCTTTAGCTCTTCTAGCGTTAAAATCCCTGGCTTAGCACACAGAAAATCTTTTTCATTCAACATGCAATCTATTCCTATTACAGCTCGTTGATCTGGTCGAGCAGCAGACAAAACCAGCTCAACTTCTTTGTCGGACAGGATTTCATTTATATCACAGTGGTAACATTTAGGATAAAGCGCAAGAAAATGATTTATTTCGGCGGTATTATCCGAAAAAACAGACTTTAGCTTCGCTCCGGCGGAAATCATTCGCTTAGTCATTTGATAAATGTGATTATGCTCTAAACCAATAACTGAAAAAACGACTTGATGTTTTTTATTCATGATGTGTGACCTTTTACTTAACAACTCAATTCCAACAACCAATCATCCAAACCTTAAAATATTGACAACACTTATTTTTAAAGAGACTATATCACTTAAATAACTGTCTAGTTACATAAATTAAGGCTGGCATCACAATAGCATACTCATTTTTCTGTATCCTACAGAGATGTGACTATTTGAGGAGTAGATAATTTTGAGCCAACAGAAAGAAAAACTTAACCTTCGAAGCTTTTACCTCTGTAGCGCCTATTTGATTCTTGCTTCGCTAAATATTCCATACGCTTCGTCAGAAGGTCTCAACTCAAAACCTTCGGCTAAATCAGAATCTTCGATTAACTCAATAACAACTAATCACCCACTAACTTATTGCCAACACAAAAAAAGTACGATAGAAAATGATTCACTAACTCTAGCAATGCTTCGAAAAGATCAAGATGCCATTCTTTCACTTACAGAAATTTGCGACCCAAAAACTCGCGCACCGAACCCCGAGCGAGAAGAAAAATACATCAATAACCTCAAAAGAAGCCCACCTCTAAAGAAAACTGAAATTGATCAAATTTTAACCCTGTTTTGGCAGTATGTTGGGGATAAAATATGGTGGATGGAAAAAACAGTGACTGCAAAAGATGCCACCACTCCACTCCGTGCCGTTGCGGAAGTCATTCATGGCTCACTAGACTCTTGGCACATAACTGGCGATAAAAAATACCTGGCAATGGCCATTTCCTCAGGTGATTATTTATTATTAGTTCAGCAAGAAATAGCAAGCGGAGGTTTTGGGTTCCCGGCTTGGAAAGATAATTCAAGTAATTTAGGACGTATTGCTAGTCGATTTTTACTAGAAGCAGAAAAAAAAGGTTTAACCAGTCAAGTGTTAAATAATGGCTGGATAATAGATGATCTCGGCAGAGGTGATCTTTATTTTGATAATGGATTGGCCGGAGAGGCACTCATTGCACTCTATCGAGAAACCAAAAATAGCCAATATTTAGAAGGTGCTAAATCCGCAGCAAAGTGGGCTGCGTCAAAACCTGTCGTTAGCAATTTTAACTATAATAGCTTTAGTATCATATTGCTCAGCGAAGTTTATGCTGAAACCAGTGATTTATTTTTTTTAAATGAAGCAATATCACGAGCAGAATTAGGTGTATTTTCAGGAATGATAAGACAAGGAGAAGATGCAGGGCATTGGATCGACCCTCATAACGAGCGCGTTGTTTATCGCCAAGTGATGCTCCGTGCGATAACCTCATTAATTGCTAGAACACCTGTCAGCCATATTAAACGGTCGGAATTATTATCTAATTTTAATCTAATGACCAGAGCTATGTTCAAACAACAATTAACATTTGGTATATCAAATCCTGATTCAACCATGCTAAGTTATTGTGAAAGTGTGAAACATACTGGTGATGCGTCAATACCAACATGGCCTAGCGAACTGGTATCAACATTATCAAATATTGCTACAACCAGCTTATTAAAAAAGAAACCCTTCGGTGGTCCAGCGGCCGTTGGATGTTTTTTGAAAAATTTATAAGATAGGTTAATTAATATTAAAATTGTTAGCTATAGGCTCTGTTAAAAGGATTAGGACGATGAAAAAAGTTTCCAATTATTTATGTTATCTATTTATTTTAACCACTTTTATCGGCTGTAGTGGCGACAATAATCCAACTCCAATTCCAGCTCCGACGCCAACACCGAGCCCCAGTTTAACTTTGACCCCAGTAGAACCGCCATTTACCCTACAAAATAATAATGCTAAATTTTATCAAGATATTTCTTATGGTGAATATGAAAGAAATTTATTCGATATTTTTCTTCCACCCGTATCTGAAGCCACACCTTTAGTCATTTTTATTCATGGTGGTGGATTTACTGGTGGTGACAAAACAACGACCTATTCTGATGTAGGTTCTATACAGGTAATTAATTATTTACTCTCACAAAATATTGCGTTTGCTACGATCAATTACAGATTATTAGAAACAAATGAAACTGAGGGCGTAATTAAACCCTTAAACGACAGTAAACGAGCACTACAGTTTATCAGATATCATTCATCGGCTTTAAACATTATTAAAAGCAAAGTTATCTTATTAGGAAGTTCGGCAGGTGCTGGAGCAAGCCTTTGGATCGCATTTAACGATGACATGGCGTTAACTGATACATCGGATGATGTTTTAAAAGAGTCGACTCGAGTTCAGGGCGTCGTTGCGTTTGACACCCAATCGAGCTACGACACGGTTAATTGGTCTAATTCAACATTTTCAGAATATCAATCTGCAGGATTCGATTTTGATACCATGGTTAACTTGGTAGGTGAAGAAACTGTTTTAAGGTTTTATGGAATAGATGATTTATCAGAGTTAAACTCTCAAGCCAGTGTAGATGAACGAGCTCGTTTAGACATGCTAAGTTTAATGACGAGTGATGACCCTGAGTTTTACCTTTCCAACACGATTAATGATTACATCTTCCCTACTAATTCTGAACAACTCCTCCATCACCCACTACACTCAAAAGCCTTAATGGACAGAGCGCTAGAAACAAACGTACCGTCAGTTGTCCACTTACCTTCAATGGGAATAGATACTCGAAATGAAGAAACTATAGTTAATTTTATTTTACGAAAAATAGGTAATTGAAAAATTCTATAAAAGAGAAGGTTTATGAAATATTTTCCATTATTAATTTTGACATTGTTATTATCCAGTTGCTCTGGCAGCAAAAATGACAATAACCCTAATAATATAATCATTAACGATTATGATCTCAACTACTTAAATCTTGGGATTTCTTTCCCTCCAGTAGCCGATGAAGAACAACGAGGGTTTACCGCCCCTCTATTAAACGAACTTGCCATTAAATTAATTAGAATTGGTGAAGATTGGTCTTTTAGAGAGCCATCACAAGGAGAATTTGTTTGGCAGCCTTTAGATAATCGAATTAACTGGGCGATATCAAATGGCTATCAAATATTGTTAACCATTCAATCGAATGGACCCGATTGGGCATGCAGCAATATAATCAATGACCGTTCTTGTGTTTATAATGATAATACCGATTTTGAAAATTATGTTGCTCAGCTTTTACAAAGGTATTCTAATAAAATCTATAAAATTCAATTCGGAAATGAGTGGCAATCTGAATGGTGGTATGCTGGAAGTGCAACTCAATTTACCGAAGCCAGTAATATCGTTTATGATGCCATACAAACTTATTCGCCAACAACAAAATTTGTCTTAGGCGGATTTAGCACTATTTCTCTCCGATATTTAGCAGGTTGCAATGGTGTTGTTTCATCTTTTTACGATGATGAAGGCAACCTTTATGATCAGACATTTCTTGATGAAAGTTGTGACTCTAATGAAATCAATGTGATACGTAACAGAATTAACTATGTTCTTCAAAACACCTTTTATGATGAGATCGATATACATCTGTATGATGATGTCGAGCAGTGGGATGAATACTATTTCAATATTTTAACCATAGTTTCAAAACCGATCATTGTCACCGAGTTTGGTGGACCAAATACAAATATAGAGCCCTTAACCGAAAGCTATCAAACCAAACAACTCGAAGAATATATTCGTAAGCTAGATAGCTTGGAGATATCGGAAGGTTATTTTTTCACCTTAGTCGATGGTATAACAAATAATCCAGCACATTTAACTTCTGGGTTAATTGTTAATGAAGAATTAACTAAAAAGGAATCCTTTGGGTTGTTTAAAAACTTTTCTAGTAACAACCCTTAAACCTACCCTGTCCTTTTATACCCACTTTCCTAATATTAATATTACTATCATTGATCGCGCCAAGTCGTCAGCGGCACTCACTGACGAAAAGAAGTAACATCAATTTTTTAAGTCGTTGTGGTTGGAGTGGTAGAACGAAATCCAAATTGCGCGCGCTTAAACTTTACATTCATATTAATCAAATGACGAACCACAAAGCGATACATTAACCGCCTTATTCCTTTCAAGTTAGTTCCTTTTTCTTGAAAAAACTCATCGGGCGAATCATACACACCAAAATCATCATGAATACCCTCTCGTTGAATATAGGTGTTTTTGCCTTGCCAGTCGACTTGCGGATCGGCTAAATTCTTTGTCGCTACACCGTAACCACTAAAACACCCTTTTATCTCTGAATGTTTTGCCTGAATAACAGATAATAACTCTGGATCAATAATAAATCCTTCAAGATTAATCCATTCACCTTGATAAAACACTTCGACCCAACTATGAATGATTTTCTGCGGAGTAAGCAGGAGAATATAGGCAGGAATAACGCCTTTTTGTAATGGCTTATCTATAGTAAAACCATGAAAACGGCATTCAATATTTAGTCGTCTTAATAGCGCCATAAACAGCGTTGCTTTTGTATTACACTGACCATAACCCTCTTTTAGCACTTGACTTGCCATCAAGTCATCAGACTCGTTGTAACCAAACACAATTTCATCTTTAACAAAATGATAAGCTGCGCCAATTTTATGATAATCCGATAAACCATCCCAACCTCTACTTAAAACTAACTGCTCAATAGTTGGATGATTAAAATCTAATATTTTAGTTTTTTGTAAGTATCGTTGTTCTTTCATTGCTCTTTCCTCTGCGACTTCAGTCCTATTGACTATAGGGCAAAGGTTAAACTTTTGATTGAAACAAAGCTTGAATAAACCGGCTATTGTTGCAATTTAATATTTTTAATCACTAGACTCGGACTAATTCCAAACATGGATTTAAATACTCTTGAAAAATGAGCTGAATCGGAAAAACAGGCTTGTTGAGCACTTGCCGTTAAAGAATAACCAGCAAGCGCATATTTAATCGCCGCGAGCAATCGACGCCATAAAACATACTGCCTCCACGTAATACCAAATTGTTCAGAAAAAAGGTGTAAAAACCGTCCTTGTGAAAGCTGTATTTTATCTAGAGCAGCAGTTAAATTAACCGACTCCCAATCACTAGTCACCTCCACTTCATCAAACCAATTCACTAGTTTCTGTAAACGCGGTTGGATGTGTCTATCTAAGCAAATGTCACTATCTAACAAATTCAACACGCTATCAAGAGTACTCCACCCAAAATTTTCTTCTAAAAAAAGTTTAATAATTTGACGGCAAAATTCCAAAGGTATTGAATAATAATTAGCCTTCTGGATATAGTTATTCGATAAACTCTCTGCAAGATGGCTCTCAGCCTCAATTAATAAAACCAAACAGTGGCTGCTCTTAATTTTATGGGTTATGTTTGGTGCAATAATAAGCCCCGGAGAATCAATTAGATTATTTTCAACAGAAAAAAGATGAGAACTAGGGGCAACATCAAGGTTGATCACTACTTGCAAAGCATGATGATGATGGTTTTCCAGTTGAAACGATGGTCCATCAATAGCGATGATCCCCGTCTTTTGCAGTAGCTTTATTTGTTGACTCATTAAGGTAACATACCAAGCAAGAGATATTTGTTATACTACTATAGATAAAGCGTCACCTATAACAACTTATGTGTAGTTACTCAAAGCTCTTTTCTTAAAAAACCTACTCTTCGCTTGAAGTAAACTTTCTCATATTCATGTTTTTTTGTTCAAACTTTATCATTTTCACAAAAATGGCTGAATTTTGCTAACTTTTGTCTGACCAGTGATAACACTTGTGTACTTTTCTAGGCGAAAATAGATTGCTGATCGAGAAATTGGCTACTGGGAAATAACAATTAATTGAGACAAATT
>Ga0316204_10002934_pt1 | contig 36278 bp, 46 predicted proteins | sample 6monrhotite_MG_2_FD_205661 | JGI IMG/M metagenome (GOLD analysis project Ga0316204, IMG submission 205661) | Microbial mat bacterial communities from mineral coupon in-situ incubated in ocean water Damariscotta River, Maine, United States -... | ecosystem: Environmental > Aquatic > Marine >... | reverse complement strand
ACCTCCAGGGATCAAGCGACCAGGAGGGCGGCAACCGCAGACTGGCGGCGCGCACCGTGGCGAAAGCCGATTGGGCCGGACGCATCAAGGGAGATGAAGGCTATGGCAATGCTCCATCCGGGGATCACCGGCAACAGGACGTTGAGCGAGATGTTGCAGAGGCTAAGGCCCGAGGAACAAGCGGAAGCGTTGGCTCAACCGTATTTGCCCGAGATGGTGGCGACGACGGCTAAGTGGGCCTGGACCCTGGAGAGCGATCACGGCGAGTTCGTTGCCAGCATGGCGATCATGCCCGACGTAAACCGGCGCGGCTGGTTCGTCTCATATCCCGGCGCTGCAATCCGATCATCTGCCGAGCTTCGCCCGCTGTTCCGGCTCTACACGATCTTCCGCGACAGCGGCGCGGTGTATGACGAGCTGCGCGCTTGGGTTGCGTCGGATGATGCGCGCGCGATTAGATTTGCCGAGTGGCATGGTTTTCGGCTAGATTGCGGGCCAGCGACAGGGTTTTCACCGACCGGGCGAGACTTGAGCTTATATTTATGGAGGCGATGATGGCCGGAATTTTTGGAAGCGGCGACAACGGCGCGCAGGCAGAGGCAAAGAAGCAGGCGGGACAGGCGCGGCGCGAGCGGCAAACCTCAAACGAGGAAACGAACCGGGCGCAGCAGCGCGGTGAACGCGGCGGCGGTGCCGGTGCAGGCACGCGAGGGCGGGACATGCTGATCGGCAACCTGTCTCAACGCCTCAAAGAAACGCTTGGGGGCTAATCGTGGCGCAGTGGGACGTTGACAGAGCTTGGAAGGCGATAGCCAGGGCCAGGAGCGACAAGGAAGCCTCCGACGATATCTACAAGGAGGCGATGGAGCTGACGTTCCCAGACCGCGAAAACTTCGTGAAGCGGAAGGAGGGCCAGCAGAAGGCGGCTTACAACTGGGACAGCACACCACAGGTGTCGGTGATCCGAGCTGCCAACCGCCTCTCCTCAGACTTCACGCCGCAGTTCCAGGACTGGTTTGAGATCGGCCTGGGGCCAGCAGCCGAACAAATGCCAGACGAGATATTCCAGGAGGCAGTAGGCAAGGCGAAGGGCGAGGCCAAGGCAGAGCTGGAGGCCGTTACCAACATCGTGCAGGCCGTGTTTAACGGGCCAGGCTTTCCGACCGCCTCGAACGAAACCTACATCGACTGGCATTACGGCCAGGGCGGGATGAAGATCACGCCGAACGACGACTTCCTGGGCGAGCCGGTGGTGTTCCAGGCCATGCCCATGTCGCACTTCTACGCCTACGAGGGACCGAACGGGCGGCTGGATCGCTGGTTCTTCTGGCACGAGCTGCGCGCCGATGCGATCACGACGGAATGGCCCGACGCCACGCTGCCGGAGAAGCTGAAAGAGGAGGCCGAGAAGCCGACGCCTCCGATGGTCAAGCTCGCCTCGGTGGTCTATCGCGACTATGACGAGAAAGAAGCGCCGTTCCGCTACGAGGTGTTCTGGCAGAAGGGGGCAGACAAGGCCCGCCTGGTCGAGCGTCAGAGCCGCACGTCGCCTTTCGTGACGCCGCGCTATTCCAAGCTGCCTGGAGAAAACCGTGGGCGTGGGCCGGTGCTGTTCGCCCTGCCCGATATCCGCACCGCGAACAAGATCGTGGAGCTGACCCTTCGCGCCGTGGCCGTGGCCGTGGCTGGTGTCTACACCGCGACCGGCGGGGCCGTGGACGGGCCGATCTCGATCAAGCCCTACTCAATCATCAAGGTGCGCCGCAACGGCGGGCCGGACGGTCCCAGCCTCCAGCGTCTCGACAACCCCCAGCGGATCGACTTTGGCGAGCTGGTGCTGGACACGCTCCATATGAACATCCGCAAGGTGATCGGTGACAACAGCCTGCCGCCCGAGGCTGGACCGATCCGAACGGCGACCGAGTTCGTGCAGCGTGCCCGCGAGCTGGTGGCAGACCAGGCCGGTGGCCTCGGCCGTCTCTATGCGGAGTTTGTGATCCCGGCCGTGCAGCGCGTGGTCGATATCCTGGAAGCGAAACAAATCCTGCCGACGCAGGGGCTCCAGATCGACCAGTTCTTGATCGAGGTGCGTATGACAAGCCCGCTCGCGCGGGGCGAGGCCATGCAGGAGGTCGAGAACATCGTGCGCTTCATGGAGATGCTGAAAGCCATTGGCGGCGACCAATTGATGATGTTTGAAATGGATTTTGAGAAAGTCACCCCGCACCTTGGCGATCTGATGAATGTGCCGATGAACCTGCGCACCACAAAGGAACAGAAGGTAGAGCTGATGAAGGCGGCGGCAGCACAGGGGGCGACCGAGCAAGGTGCTGATCCGAACGTGGCAGCGCAGGCGGTCGAACAACAGGAGGCGCAGCGCAATGGCAGACGGTAACACCGGGCTCGACGCCCTGTTCGAGAACGGCGACAGCGAAGCGTGGCGCGATCTCATGCGACGCACCGAGGACCAAGCACCGATCCGGCAAGGTGTCGATCCCGAGCTTTATTCGGTTGTGTTCTCAACGCCTGCCGGGCGTGAGGTGCTGGCGGATATGTATAACCGCTACGTCAACGTAACACGCTGCATCCCAGGCCAGGGACCGGACGCGGCATTCTACCGTGAGGGCATGGCGCAAGTCGTGTTCGATATCGTTTACAACATCGCCCTGGCGCATGAAGGAGAAGGCAATGGCAAAGAAGGATGATCTGATCAAGGAGGCCAAGGGCCTCGGGATCGAGATGGACAGCAACGAGACGGTGGCCGACCTGGAGGCCAAGATCGCAGAGGCCAAGGCAGCGCTGCCCGCCCCGGTCGAGGGTGAGCTGACACGCTCCAAGGTCAACCGGGGCTCGCGCCGTCGGATCGAGCGCGCGATCACGCGGCTGAACGAGGAGATGGACGCGGCGATTAAGGAGTTCGATCTCCAGGCGTTCGTCGCTGACGAGGACGGCAACCGCACGGCCGAATGGCCCGCTGTCACCTGGCTGCGCGAGGCGAAGGCCGAGGTCAACGACCAGGTGAACCGGCTCCTCGCGGGCTGATCTGAAAACCCACACCCCAGCGAAACAAGGAGACGACGTGCATGTGGAAATTCTGGCAATATCACGCCCCCGTTTGGAGCCCGGCCGATGAAGGCTCGGGAGGTTCGGGCGAAGGCAATGGAGACGGCGGCGAGGGCGAAGGCGCTGGCGGCGAAGGTGGAGAAGGCGAAGGAGGCAGCAGTTCCCAGGGCTCCTCGATCCTGGACTTCGCCACCAAGGGCAAGGCCAAGGAAGGCGAAGGCGAGGGCGACGGTGACGCTTGGAAGCTGCCTGACGGCATGGAGCTGCCGGATCACCTGGTTGGTTCGTCGGCTGACGAGACGCTGGCGAAACTGAGCAAGGCTTACCAGGGCGCGCGGCGCGATCTGTCCAAGAAGGGCAAGGGCGAGGGCAAGCTGGATGGCGCGGTGCCCGACGATCCCGAGGGCTACAAGTTCGACCCCGAGGGTGACGACGACAAGATCGCGGAGGAGCTGAACAGCGAAGCCTCGAAGCCCTACGTCGATGCGTTCCGCAAGGCCGCGCACAAGCTCGGCATCCCTGACAAGGCGTTTACCCAGCTCATGCGCGAGGGCCTGTCAGGCATCGCGGAGGACGGTATGCCCATCGGCGTGTCGAACGAGGAGGCGGCGCAGATCAGCGGTGAGCAAGAGATGGAGAGCCTGGTGCAAGAGGTCGGCAAGAAGGAGGCCAGCACCATCGTCAACACCATCGGCACATATGCCGAGAAGCTGGCCCAGCGCGGCGTTCTCAAAGACGAGCAGGACATTGCCGAGTTCTCACAAATGGTCGGCACCGGCCGCGCAGCGCGCATCTTCCACCGCATCTTAACTGGCGAGATGGGCGAAAGACCGATCCCAGTGGCCGATGGCGCGGATGGATCGGTGACGCCGCAGGAAGCCTATTCCCGGCACGCCCAGGCCAGTAAGATGAAGCCCGGTGCGGAGAAGGACGCGGCAATGGCAGAGGCGCAACGCCTGATGCAAAAGGCGTTTGGCACTTCGCCGCAACAGACTGGCTCGATCCGCTCCGGTGTGCTATAGGTGCGATGCGGGCGCAAGCCTGTATGAACCATCACTACTTGGTCGCCCCGGCAATAATAGATTGCCGGGGCGTTTTTTTATGCACGCTTGCCAGATCGCGCGGCTGGTGGCATATTGGCGCACAAGATGCAGACCCGCGAGGAACGGCACCCGGCTTAGGCGACAGGCCCGCGACCCTTAAGGCCCTCGATCTTCCCCCGATTGAAACCTTGAAGGAGTGACGCAAATGCACCGCAAAATTCTCAGCTCGATCTACACATTTCTTGACGTGGTAGCTGTCTACATCATCACCGCGCTGGTGGTTCTCGCCAAGCGTATGGACCCGGCTTTCTTCATGGCAGACGAGGCCGGTTCGGTCTCTCTCTCCACCGCAGCAATCGCCAGCTTCGACGCTGATGTGAAGCACGCCTATCAGGACATGGGCAAGCTGCGCGATACCGTGCGGATCAAAACCGGCGTCGTGGGCTCGACCCACCGCTTCCGGAAGCTGGCCGCTGGCCTGGCAACTCGGCGCGTCAAGCAGACCGATGTTGTGCCGATGAACCTCGCGCACACCAACACGACCGCAACGCTCGAAGATTGGAACGCCGCCGAATACACCGACGTGTTCGATGATGCGAAAACCAACATCTCCGAGCGCGAGGAGCTGGCCGGTTCCATCGCCAAGGCGATCAGCCGCCGCGAGGATCAGCTTATCATCGACGCGCTGGAAGCCACCTCCACCACGCTGACCGTGGCAAGCTCCATCGGCGGGGCCAACACGAACCTCAACGTTGACAAGCTGCGCCGTGCGTCACGCCTTCTGGGCGACAACGGTGTGGGCGAGGACGAGGATATCACCTATGTCGGCTCCTACGCTGGGCGTGAGGGCCTTCTGGGCGAAACCGAGGCTACCAGCGCGGACTTCAACACGGTGCGCGCCCTGGTCAACGGCGATATCTCGCAGTTCCTCGGCATGTCGTTCAAGTGGATTGCGTCCCGCGCCGAAGGCGGGCTCGACCTGACCAGCGGCGACCGCACCACCTTCGCCTATGCGAAGTCGGCAATCGGGCACGCAATCGGCATGGATCAGCGGATGGAGGTCAACTACATCCCGACCAAGACGAGTTGGCTCGCCAACATGCTGTTTTCGGCCGGTTCCATTGAGATCGACGCCGGTGGTGTGGTCGAGATCACCTGCGACGAGGACGGCGCATAAGCGCCATCAGGAGGGCGGGTTTGACGCTCGCCCTCTCCTGAAACTTAATTTGGAGAAGCAACATGGCTTTCAACCTGCAAGGACTGGAGAACCACAGCGGCTCTGGCGGTGGCATCAAGATTTTCAGCTACAACGCCGGAGCCGATGCGAAAGCGGCCGTCAAGGGCGCGGGATACTTCAACACCGCCGATATTCTGAGCGTGGGCGACCGCATCCTGATCCACGCATCGGATGCCGATTTCGACGCTCATGTGTCGGCAATCAGCGCCGGTGTCGTGACCATCGCGGCAATCGACGCCTTCGTCTAATCCGCTGGGGTGTGGATGCGAGGGACGGGCCGGGGCTGTCATGGCCTCGGCCCTTTTTCTTAGGGGACCGACATGACCTACAGCAAAGTGGATGTTGCATCGCAAGCGCTGGCTCGCCTGGGCGAACCGGCGATTTCTTCGTTTGAGGAGGACAGCGACGCAGCCGAGAAGGTTAACCAGCTCTACGAACCGACGATACTCCAGCTCCTCGGCTCGCACGACTGGAGCTTTGCCACGCGGCGCAAGGTTCTGCCTGACGATGCAGCGGGCTTGCCTCTCAACGAATGGAAGCGCGCATTTCTCCTGCCGACGCTGCGCACGGATCGCGTGGGCAAGCCTCTGTCAGTTTTCAACTCGACGCAGGTTCGCGCGCCCCAAGTGTTCGATTACGAGACACAAGAGAAATGGATTTTCTCTAATTATGACCAGGTGGTGATCGAATACATCTGGCGCGCTCCTGAAAGCCAATGGCCTGGTTACTTCCAAACGCTCGCAATCGAGGCTGTCGCCGCAACCCTGGCGCTGCCTATCACCGAGAACGCGAGCAAGGAACAAATGCACCGGCAAATCGCCTATGGCAACCCGAGCGAGTTAGGGCGTGGCGGGCTATTCCGCACCGCGACCGAGGCCGACGCCACCGGCGATCCGACGCGATCACTCCTGGACGATCACGATCCGATCTGGGGCGCGCGCTTTGGAGGGTATCGGTAATGCCGACGAGCCGATACATTCAGACCAGCCTTTCGGCCGGGGAGTTCGACCCGCTCCTCTGGAGCCGCGAGGACGTGTCGTTCTTCTACAACTCGGCCAGGATCATCGAAAACGCCGTGCCGCTGCCCCAGGGCGGGGCCAAGCGCCGCGAGGGCTGGCGATATCGTGCGCTCCAGCGCGGCCCGATCTCCGAGATCGACCTGTCCGGCGCGACCGTCACCGGGATCAACGGCGGCACCATCGGCAACCTTACGGACAGCGACGAGACGACGCTTTTCCAGACCGGATTGAGCAAGGCGATCAGTGGCGTCACGAACGCCGATCCGGCCGTGGTGACAGCCATCGCTCACGGCTATTCGACCGGAGATCGCGTGCGGATCGACGCGGTTGAGGGTATGGGCGCTCCCAGCGGCACCACCGCGTCGATTACAAATGCGACCCAAGCGAACCCCTGCGTTATCACGGCGGCAGGGCATGGATTTTCGTCCGGCAACACTGTCGAAATTACCGGCGTGTCTGGTATGACGGAGCTGAATAACGATACCTATACAATGACGGTGTTGACCAGTGACACGTTTTCTCTGGACGGCACCGACAGCACCGGCTTCACGGCATACTCAACCGGAGGCACGGCGGAGCAAATCCTGGCAACCTCGATCAACGGCCACCAGGGCGCGATCACGGTGCTGACGGCCGACACCTTTGAGCTGGATGGCTTCGATAGCTCGGCGCTGGGCCTCTATGTCTCGGGTGGCACGGCCGTGAAGGGCGTAGGTGCCGCGACCGCATACGAGGTGCTGCGCCTCGATCTCGGATCGGCACAAGCGGTTTCGCTTATGGACATGCGCGATCTGCGCGTAGTGGAATTTCCGGCTGACGTGACCTCGGCCGATCTAACCTTGCAGCACAGCTCGGATGGATCAAGCTGGACGGATGCGGCCACGTTTGCCGTGGGCAACGTGGCCTATGATCGGCGGTTCGCGGCCGCACCTGATCAGCTTCTCGGAACGGCGCGCTACTGGCGTGCAATCGTTGACAACCCATCGGCTGTCGATCTCAAGGGCGCGACCGTCGAGCTGTCTCAAGTCGAGATGTATCTGGAGGCCGGATATAGCAGCGGTGCGGCAGTCGGCCAGTTCTCGATCCACCGCCTGACCGCGACGATCCAAGACGAGTATATCGTGGTGCTGACTGCCGGGTGCTGCGATGTGTTTCGGGGCACCGACGGGGCATGGGTTGCCAGTGCCGCGATCCCGCACACCGACGCAGAGGTGGCCGAGGTCAAGAGCGCGCCGAACCTGGATACGCTGATACTCTACCAGAACGATCAACCGCCGTGGGTGGTGCAGCGCCTCGACAGCGACACTGACTGGCGATCTAATGCGCTGGTATTCGACACCATCACCGAATTCTCCTTCGACAGCGGCAACGTCGGCGGCGGCGAGAATGAAATCCAGTTCCTGCGCTTTGACGACATATCGAGTGGACACAAGCTCTTGGTCGAATACAACGGTGAGGCCAGCGACGAGATCACATGGACCAACTCAACATCGACCAACACGGCCAACCTGGAGGCGGCAATCGAGGGCCTGACCGATATCACGTCGGTGACGGTGCGTGTGAACGAGGGATCGGGCGCGAACGCGGAATTTGAGGTCGAGTTTGCGGGCAATGATGGCAAAAAACCTTGGCCGATCTTGGTGATCGACATTCTGACCGGCGACGGCACGGTGGTGCTATCCCGCAAGCAGTTTGGCAAAAAGGACTTTGACGCGCTATGGAGCGCCACGCGCGGCTATCCAAGCTGCGGCAACTTCTACCAGGGTAGGCACTGGATGGGAGGCTTCAAGGCACGCCCCGATGTGCTGGTGGGAAGCCGAGCCGGTGCGCTGTTTGACTTCAAAGAGGATGCGGACCCGGTGGCAGCATCGCCTATCGTCGTTGCGCCCAACGTTGACGATCAGGTAACGATCCAGAACATCTACCCAGGGCGGCACCTCCAGATTTTTACCAGCTCGGCCGAGCTTTATGTGCCGGACGAGCCGATTACCATCGACAACATTGCGCTCAAGGTGACGAGCCGCCACGGATCGAGCCCAGGGGTCAAGCCGGTGGACGTGCAAGGCGGCACAATGTTCGTGGATCGCAACGGCCGGGCGCTGCGCGAATACCTGTTCACCGACACCGAGCAAAGCTATTCGGCAGAGCCGGTGTCGCTCCTGGCCGGGCATCTTATGTCCTCGCCTCGATCACTGATGCTGCGCCGCGCGCGCGACGTGGACGAGCCCACACTCCTCTTGGCGTCGAACACCGGCACCGACCGCAACGGCGACGAGGTGCCAGCGGCCATGATCGTGATCGACCGCGCCCAGCAGGTGACTGGCTTTTTCCGCGTCAAAACCCAGGGCAAGCCTCTGGAGTTTGCCACGACACAAGGGGGCGAGGCGTTCGCGGTGGTCGAGCGCGACTTGGCTGGGGTGAAGTGGAATTTCATGGAGCAGTTCGATGATGCGTTCATGTCGGATTGCAGCGTTTCGATCTCGGGCTCCGGCTCGACCGTAGACGTGTCTGCCTATCCCTGGTTGGAGGGGCAGGAGGTCGAGGTGCATGGCGACGGCTTGCCGCTCGGTGCCTTCATCGTGGCCTCTGGCTCCGTGGACCTGGGAACGGCGACCTATGCCAGCTCGGCCGAGGCGGGTTTGCGCCAGGTGCCGCGCATTGTGCTGCATCCCTATAAGGGCAAGGGCGATCTCTCCCCGACCATGCAGAACATGCGCGTGTTCCGTGCCCTGATCCAGCTCGAACGCACCGGCGCGGTAGCGATCACCGGGCATGACGGGGGCAGACCGCGCCCGGTGTCGCTCCAGAATTACGATACCGGGCTGATGGACCCAACGCTGGAGGAGGTTCTTTTCACAGGGCCAAAGCGCGTTGGCGGTTTAGGCCGCTGGCAGAAGGAGCCGACGGTGGAAATCACCCAGATTGAGCCTATGCCGTTCCTCCTGCGGTCGTTAACTTATGATATCCGATTTTAGGAGGCAGGCATGGCAACAGTTTTCATGGCAATCGGGACGGCTGTATCCAGCGCCGCCGCTTCCGTCGGGACGCTTTTCGCGGGGGCCGGTGGGGCAGGAGCTGCGGCTGGTGCAAGCGCCGCAGCCGCAGGCTCTGGTGTCGTCACGCTATCACAGGTATTGAGCGCGGGCTCCGCTTTGGCGGCAATCGGGCAGGGCGTGGCCGCAAGCCGGGCGGCAAAGGACCAGGCGGCGTTCGCAAGAACGCAGGGGCTCCAAGAGCAAGCCCAAGGCGCGGCTCAGGCGCGTGACCTTGCGCGGGAATACGCCGAGCTGACCGGCGAGCAAAAGGTGATCCAGCTCGCCAACGGGCTCGATATCGGTGTGGGCACGCCGGTGAACGTAGCCGAAAGCACAAAGCGCCTGGCCGAGCGAAACCTGGACGTGACCAGGCAGAACGCTGACAACCGCGCCGCAATGTCCCGCCTTCGGGCGCGGGGCCTCATGTCCGAGGCGCGATCCTCGATGCTGTCTGCCTTTGGCCGCGCGGCACAGATCGGCGTCGATGCGTATCAACTGACGGGGTAAACCATGCCTTCAATTCGCCGCTACGGCCCTGCACTTGTTGCTCCCCAGGTATCCCCTCGGCCGGAGCTTGGTCGCGGCCGCGAGCAAATGTTTGCCGCGTTTCAGGAAACATTCGACGCGGCCCAGAGCTTCATTCGCCCGGCCGTTGTCCAGGTTCAGACGGCCAGAGGAGAGCGGGAGGCGGTCGAGGCGCTTCAAAATTCCGGCCCCTTCCGGCAGGGGCGAACCAGCGCGCCCGGCGATGCAGTGGCGGCAGCCCAAGACGAGGACGAGCTTGCCAGGATCAACGCCAACAGTTTCGAGCCGCGCCTGCCCTACACGGTCAGATCGGCCGCGTTCAATGCGTCAGCAGACCGGATCATTTCAGCGCGAGCCACAGAGGCCTTGGAGGCCGGGTTCCAGCAGGCGGTCAGGGACGCGAACGGAAACCTCGACGCACTGCGGCGCAATGTGGATGCGTTGCAAGCCGAGCTTATCGGGCAAATCCCCGAGAGTATGCCGGGCATAGCAACGCAATTACAGATCGGCGTGGAGCGCGGACGCGGCGTGGCTGAACGGGCTGTTGTCCGTGCGGCCCAAGCGGCGGCTATCGCGCGAGATAGAGAGGCTGGGCAAACCATTGCAGCGGCCGCGAGGTCAGAAGCGGAGCGCTTGGCGATCACTGGTGCCACGGCCGACGAGCTGGCCGATCACATGACGCAAACCGCCGAGGCACTTGTGCAATTTGGCCCACGCGAAGCCTTTTCGATCAATGGTCAGGAATACCCGGCAGACCCGTCCCGCGCGGGAATATTGTCAGCAGACAGCATCGCCTCAGAGGTCGAAGAAATCGCCAACGATGCACAGCTCATTATGTTCGAGGCCGATTTCATGCGGTCGGAAGCACCTGGGCGCTACGTCCAGGAGTTTCGGGAACAGGTGTTCGCAGGGCAGTCTCCGTTCTCGGCGGCTGACAGTCTGGAAATGCTGCGCACATTCGAGGCGCGCGCACGCGCCGAAGTGTCGCGCCGGGAAACGGCAGCAGCAGCGGCCAGGCAAACGCTCCAAGCGGAAGCCGAAACCACCATCAACAGCTATGTTTCCATGACCGAGGCGGGCGTGCCGGTCGCAATCCCCTTGGAGGAGAGGCTTCAAATCCTTTCCGACCTAGCGATGTATCCAGAGGATCGGCAGGCCGCGATGACCGCCTTTGCCGTGGCTGACGCTATGGTTGAAACAAGCGGCATGAGCGGCCCGGAGCTGGTCGAATACACAAGCCAGGTGCGCGAGGATATGTCAGCGGCAGCGGCTGACGGTATTCTTGACCTTGACGGAGCCGCGATCATCGAGGCCCTGTCTGGCCGAGTTGCGCAGGTTCAAGACGCCATTACAGCGGAAACGGTGGGGTTGCCGTTGGTGCAGCAGATGGCCGGTCGCGGCGCGCTTGTCGAGGACGTGGATTATGATGCGCTACGCGAGCGAGCGGCCGGAAATCAGGATGTGATCGACCGGATTAACGAAACCGAGGCGTTTCACCGCGATGCAATCGCAATGACCGGCATGAACGCGGACGAGCGCGAGGCACTTCTTGAGCGCGGCCGCGCCCTGATGCGAGAACAGGCGGCAACAGGTGAAACATATGGGGCCGGCCAGCTTGCCACTAACCGGATACTCGACGCGCTTGGGGAGTGGTCAGATCGCCAACAGGACATGGCGGCAAATGATCCGATGGCCTTTGCTGCTTCGAGAGGGATCGCGCTTCCCGGCTTTGAGGAAGCGGAAACAATGGCCCAGGTGGCCGAGGTGATTGCTGCGCGCGTTGGCGTTTTGGCTCCAGCGGTCGCGCGCGAAGGGGCCAGCAATCCGGTGCCGTTGACGCAGGCAGAGATCGACGGGATAGCTGAAGTGTTCGAGGGAAGCACAAGATCCGAGCGCACGTCTTTTCTGGGTGCCATTGCCGAGATGGGCGAGGATCAGGCGATGGCGATTTTTGATCGGATTGGGCAATCTGAGCCGGTAATCTACGCGGCCGGGGCGGTCTACGCGATAGGCAACCAGCAGGCGGCGAGCGTGATCCTGCGCGGTGCCGTGGACACGCGCCTGGATGGCGGCAGCTCCACCGACCTGGCAGCGGCGCGCGAAGTGGCCCTGGTGCCGCTCCTGGAGGCCGACATGATCGCGCCCGAGGGTATCCGCGACCTGGACACCACAGCGCTTGCCTACGCGCGCGGACTGGCGCTGGCAGAGGGTGGCCGGGCTATCGAGGCACGCGACCTGGAGGCGGGCTACCAGATCGCCCTGGGGCAGCAGGCAGACGGCACTGGCGGCCTTGCAGAAACCAGATATGGTCCCACGCTCCTGCCTCCTGCCTGGGATCGTCGCCGCATCAACCGTGCGATTGGCGGGCTGGACGACGAGACGCTGACGCAGCTTGCGCGCGGCATGGTGGTGGATCGTCAGGGACGACCGTTCACCGCCGACACCCTGGAGCGGACTATCGAGGGCCTGCGACCTTCGCCGGATGATCCTTATGTGCTGGTGCCAACCGACGCAGATGGCAACGTGTTCCTTACCGACGACGGCAACCAGCGCGGCGTCCTGACCTTCGATCTGCGGGAGTTCGACTGATGGCGAGACTTGTGCAGCTCCAGCCGATTGATCCGCGCGCCACGGCAGGCGAGCGCGCGACCTTTGGCGAAGCGGTGTCGAGCGGCTTTGCCAGCTCCTACACGATGGGCTCAACTGCCGAGAACCGGCGGAACGCCGAGGTCTATGGTGGCTGGCGTCAAGTGTTCGACCGCACGATCCAGGGCTACATGGACCTGCCGCCTGATCTCGGCCGTGCCGTAGCCGAGCAAGGCTTCGCTCCAGACGAGGAGACGCTGGGTCAGCTCATGGAGTGGGCAGAAGGCGGCGGTGCCGACCAGTATCAATTCCAACTCACGCCAGACATGGACCCTGCGGCCGTCATGCAGCGGCGCGAGGAGATTTACGCACGGGATGCGGAGATCGTGGAGCGCGAGCAAGAGGTTTTGAGCCGGGCCAGCCCGTTCTCGCGCAATGTCGGCGGGCTGATCGGTGGTGTCGGGGCCGAGTTCCTGGACCCGATCAACATCGCCACGCTTCCGGCCGGTGCGCCTGCCCGCGTCGGGCTTCTCGGCACTATGCTGATCGAGGCAGGTGTCAACGCGGCAATCGAGGCGGCAGACACGCCGAACCGCAACGCCATTGCCGAGCGGCTGGGCCAGGAGGGCAACACTGTCCTGGAGAACGCAGCTCTGGGCGCGCTGTTCGGTGGTGCCTTTGCCGGTGTCATCAAGGGCGCTGGCCTCGGCGTTCAGCAGCTTGGCAGGCTCGGACGGCTGATCCCTGACCGGAGGGCGCTGATCGACGTTGCCGAGGCATCCGGCAACCCCGAGGCCCAGGTGATTGCACAGCAGCTCCGGCGCGATCTGGAGGACGAGGAGGCGGCAACCGAGGGCGGCGATGGAGCAGAGGTGCGCGAACACCTGGAGCGCGCCCAGACGGCCGCGCAGGCGGCGCACGAGGGTGGCGTGCCCGACATGCCGGATCGCCCGACCTTCGCCACGCCGCGCGCCTCGATCCTGAATGGCGAAATCGAGGAGGTCGATCCGCGCGAGCTTCTGGTGCAGCCGGACGTGTTCCAGTTCCGCTCCAACGTAGTTGCGGAGGGTGGGCAGACCCAGCGCCTTCTCGACGTGACCGAGTGGTATCCAGAGCGCGCCGGGATTGTGATTGTCTACGAATACGCCGATGGATCGCGGGCTATCGCGGACGGGCACCAGCGCACCGGCCTTGCGACCCGCATCATGGATCAAACGGGGCAAGAGATCACAATGGCCGCACGGGTGTTCCGCGAGGCCGATGGATTTTCGCCGGAGGATATCCGCGTGCTGGCGGCGCTCAAGAACATCGCTGAGGCCAGCGACGGCATGTCAACGGCGATGGCGCGAGACGCGGCTCGTGTGCTGCGCGTGCGGCCGGATGCGATCTCGCAACTGCCAGCCGGTCCAGGTATCGCGCGAGCGCAATCACTGGCACGGCTGTCCGACGAGGCGTTCGATATGTTCATCAACGAGGTGGTGCCAGAGCGTTTCGCGGAGCTTGTGGGCAGGATGGTGGACAACCCTGACATGCACGCGGCGATGGTTCAGCTTCTCAAGCGCGCCGGGCCAGACACCACGGCCCAAGCTGAAAGCATTTTGTCACAAGCCCTACAAGCGCCCGTGTCGCGCGAGGTCACGGCCGATCTGTTCGGTGAACAAGAGATTGTGGAAAGTCTATATCTGGAGCGCGCAAAGGTGCTGGAGCGCGCTATGCGTATCATGCGCGATGATCGCAGCGTGTTCCGCACCTTGGACGAGCGCACGGATCGCATCCAGGGAACCGGCGGGAACCGGCTGGACACGACCACGAACAAGCAGACCAGGCAGCAAGTGGAACAAGCCCTGGCGGCGGTGCAGAAGCTGGCGCACCGGGCCGGGCCGATATCGGAGGCGTTGAACGATGGCGCGAAAGTCTACAAGGAAAACGGGCGGCTCAAAGACGCGGCACAGCGGGTTGCAGATGCTGTCCGACAAGAGGTTGAGCGAAATGGCCTCTCTGGGGCAAGAGCTGGCGATGTTGGACGTGATGCAGAACCTGCGCGTGCGAGCGCAGCGGCACCTGATCCCGCCCTCGAAGGCTTCTCGGACCCGGTAAACGGGGCAGGCATCCGCGCACAGATCGCAAACACCAGGATTGAACCAGCGGCCGAGCCTAAGATCGAGCGCCTGCCCGACCTGGACCCTGCCGAGGCGGCGCAGCTCGAAGCCGGATTGAAAGCCGCCCAGGCGATCCGCGACGTGGACGATCTCATGGAGCGCGGCGCGCGCAACCATGTGGAGCTGACGCGCGAGATCGAGGTGGCGGCGCGGGATGCTGGCGTGACAGCTAGGGCGGCACCTCTCAAGGGGCGCGAGCGCACCGAGAAAAAGGTGCGGGACAGGTATGCGGGCGACGTGAACCGCGTCACCGACGTGGCGCGCGGTGGTGTCGATGCACCGACGCCGGAAGCGGCCGAGGAGTTCGTGGCGATCCTGGCGCGCCGGTATCGGGTTCTCGATGAAGGCTGGAACGTGGTCGAGGGCGGATACTTCGACCGCAAGCTGACGGTGGTTTTCGATGATGGGCAGCTCGGGGAAGTTCAGCTCTGGGTGCCCGGCATGTTCGAGGTCAAGGAAGCTCGGGGGCACAAGCTCTATGAAGTCTACCGCGACCTGTCACGGTCGGAGAATGAACGGATGCAGGCGCTGGCCGACATGGAAGCGCTCTATGCGGGCGCGATGGACAAGCTGCCGCCGCAATGGCGCTCTATCTTGGGTCAGGAAACGCCGGGCATGGAAGCGCCCAGCCGGGCGACGACCGAGACGAACACCTCCTCGGACACCTCGGGCGAGCCTTCATCGGCAAGAACCTCGGACGGCGATACGTCGGACCAAGTGCCGTCTGAGCCAAGCAGCAACATCGAGCCTGGCTCCGGCTCCAGCGCTGGGATGGAGCGGTCAACTAGAAAAAATCTCATGGGGGATACCTCCTCTCCTGAGGTAAGGAACAATGGTCGGGCTGTCAACACGGAGCGCACCAGCGCTGGCGAGCAAAGCCTGTTCGACGGGATCGAGCCTATCACGGAACGCACCAGGCTTGACCAGCGGGCATCGCAGCCGCTCGGCCGGGGTGGCGGCGCGGCCGATGATACCGAGATCGGCGGGCTGTTCGATCCGAACGATCCGAGCCGGTTCGACTTGTTCGACGCGGTGCCGGTGGCGCGTGGGTTCGATGATGAAGGCAACGAGATTGCCGTGGTGAAGTCTCGCGCTGATCTTGCGGCCGAGCTGGATGCTGACGACGAGGCGGTGGCCGTCCTCGACCTCTGCGTGAAAGGGTAAGACATGAGCCTTAGAGATTGCCTCAATCGGGCGGTAGCCGGTGGCGATATGGACCGCGAGCGCGCGCAGCGTATCCTTCTGGAATACGACAACGCCTTCCGCGAGTTCCAGCGCAGCATGGGCTACACCCAGGCCGATATCGAGGCCGCGCGCGCCGTCGCCAGGAAAGCTCGGGCCGAGGCTGCGGACAAGCGCCGAGTGATGCAGCTCCAGGCGGCGGCAAGCCAGCGGCTTGCAGCACGCCAGCAAAGGCACAGGAACATTCGCGGCGACCTATCGCCAGGTGTGTTTCTGTCAGACGTAGTTCACAACTCACGGGGCGCTGGGGGCGAGACATTGGTCGGTACTTATGAAGCAATCAGGCGAAGTTATCGCCGCCGCCTTACAATGATGATGCAATCCTTCAAGGCAAACCTTTGGGGTTCCCGTCGCCGCAAGGATGTTATGCACAGCATGGGGCGGGCGATGTATGGTGAAAGCGTTTCAGACCCAAGAGCAGCGGAGATGGCCAAAGCGCTTGCTGACGTGGCAGATAGCGCGCGCCTGCGGTTTAATGCGGCTGGTGGAAGGATCGGCAAACGCGAGACGTGGGGCCTTCCGCAACGGAATGACACCGAGAGGGTGAGGAAAGCGACCTATGAAGATTGGCGGGCTGTTCGGCTTTATCGGAACGGCCGAGACGCAAGAGATGGATACGCGCTTGATTTGGAGGCGATGGGGCAGGACTTCAACAATGGCCGCGCCTTCACCGAAGATACATTAGAGGTGCATCTTCACGATGCCTATTTGGCAATTCGATCAGATGGATATTCCCGCCGTGAGGCGTCCGCATCACCCGGAGGGAGGGCAATTTACAACCGGCGCACAGAACGCCGGTTCTTCCAGCCAAAAACCTATGACGACTGGCGGGCGTATAATGATCGGTTTGGAACGGGTCAGGACGTGTTCCGCACTATGCTTGCCCACCTTGACGACATGGCAATGGACACGGCTTTGATGGAGGTGTTTGGGCCGAATTACTTGGCCCAATTCCGACTTCTAGGAGATAGCGCGCGGATGCTGGCCGCGCGCAGCCAAGACCCTAGTGCGCTCACAAAGGCGAAGGCAGACGTTAATTCGGCCAATGTTGTTTTGGATACCGCGCTCGGGCAACACAATGCAGCCGTTGGAACGTGGCAATCGAAAATGGCGCGGGGCTCAGCAGCTTTGCGAAACTACCTGACGAGCGCGCACCTTGGCGCTGCTATTTGGTCATCTGTAACAGACTTCAATTATCAGCGGGTGCAGGCGTCATTGGGCGGCTTCTCGCAGACGCAATCGGCCAAGTACCTCGCCAGATTGGTGCGAGATAAAGGGCTGCGCGAGGTCGCGCATGAGGCTGGTCTTATCTTCGAAAATGCGGTGGACGTGGGCAATGCTGTTGCGCGCTATGAGATGGACGATCTCCATGTTGAGGTCGCGGCACGCATGGCGGACGCTACTCTGCGTGCATCTGGCCTGGCCCCCATCACAGAAATGCAAAAGCAGGCACATGGCCTTGTAATTATGAATGGCGTTGCAAAAGATCAGCGTGTTCCCTGGTCCGATCTCAGCGAGGTGTCGCGGCGCTTTTGGCGCGGCTACGGTATTACCGAGCAACGCTGGCCTTCTATACTTCGAGCCGAGCCGTTTACTGACGAGAAGGGTTTGACGATTGTTCGCCCGCAAGACATCGAGATCGCGGGCGACCAAGAGACGGCAGATTTATATATGGCCGCAATCGTCAATTCTACAATTCACGCAGTTCCACAGCAGGACGTTAGGTCGCGCTCGATTGTTGAGGGGGCACTTCCGTCAGATACGATTTATGGCCAAACAATCAGGTTCATGCTTCAATTCAAAAGCTTTCCGATTAAGGTAATGATCGACATTGTTTCTCAGGTGGCGCGCGAGGCGAACGCTGGCCGTCCAGGAAGCGCTTTTTCGTTTGCAGCCAACCTTCTGATCGCCAATTCAATTCTCGGCGGCATCGCTGTCCAGCTCAAGACAATGGATGATGGACGCGATCCGATTGACATGACCACTCCTAAATTCTGGGCGGCCGCGATTGCCCAGGGCGGCGGCGCTGGCATCTTCGGAGACTTCTTTTTTTCCGACGTAAACCGCTTTGGCGGGGGCGTGGCCGAAACGCTGGCCGGTCCTGGCGTTGGCTTTCTGGACGACACGCTGCGCTTCTCGGTAGGCAACGCGCGCGAGCTGGTGCTGGGCGAGGACACGCGGGCCGGGCGCGAGTTCGTGCAGCTCTTGCGGAATTACACGCCGGGCGGATCGCTTTGGTATCTGCGCCTAGCCTACGAGCGCGAGGTGTTGGACCAGCTCCAGCAAGTTCTCGATCCCGATGCAGCGCAGTCTTTCCGTCGCCGTGTCCAGAGCGCGCGCGAGTATGATACACAGTTCTTCGCGCCACCGGGTTCATCTGTTATACAGGGGCGAGGCTTGGTTCGCGCACCAGATATAGAAAACGCTTTCGGAGGGTAACAGATGGCAGTTTCAGAAAACGATCTTGTGGTGGGGCCGCTCACTCCGGCGGCGGGTGTCACCACGATCTCGCTCGACTTCTTTTTCGAGCAAGTGTCCTGGCTTGAGGTCTACAAGTCGGGCTCTGAAATACCGCTTGTGCTGAACACCGATTACACGGTGGCCGGTGCGGGCACCAGCTCGGGCGTGGTCACGCTCACGACAGCGGCGAACGGCACAGATGCATATTCGATTTACCTGGCGGTGCCATTGCAGCGCAACTCTGACATGCAGCTGCGCGGCGAGTTCAGAAGCGAGCCGTTCAATGTCGAGATGGACCGGCTTTGGCAGGCGTTGCAGAACCTTCGCACCTTGGCAACCCGCTCCCTGTCATTGTCGCGCACCTCGGTCGCTCTGCCGCCTCTGACGTTTGGCGCTGGCGATGACACGAATGATAAGTCTATAGTGTTCAGCTCGGACAGCACAAGGCTGGTGCTCGGCCCAACGACAGCAGAGATTGGAAGCGCGCAAGCATATGCGGAGGCGGCTTTAGACGCGGCGGAGGCGGCTTTCGACGCGGCGGTATTAACGGGCCTTGCATTCACCAACCTGGCCGCGCTGGAGGCGGACACGGCGCTGACCTATTCCACAGGAGAGGTAGGGACCGTTGCAACCGGAGATATGGTTGTCGTGGGCGGTAAGTATGCGCGGATCGCGGCCTCGGGCGCTTCCGATCATCACGGGATCACGGCGGGGGGCGTCAAGTGGTATGAGGCAGGTCCGAATTTCAGCACCAGAGCGCGCATGGTCGCGGCCAAGGCGCGGATGGATGCGGCGGGCGATACTGTCGCGGTTGGAACTATTTGGTTCGACGACCTCGGCCAGTATCGGTTTCTTGATGATGGAAACACAGACATCACCGGAATGACAGGGTGGAGCGCGGATATAGCGGTTTCTGGCACCGTCGATGGTCGGGATGTAGCCGCTGATGGCACCAAGCTGGATGGGATTGAGACCCTTGCGACGGCCAACCAGACCTTTGCTACCCGCGCAGAGTTGGTGACTTGGGTTGCGTCAAACACGCCCACAAATGGCGTTATCTATACAGCCAATGGCACGCAATATCTCGGGGAAACCGGCGCGACCACCTTTCTTGACCTGCCGGGTCTGACTGTTTCCGGCGTTCCGACGCCGCAGCATTTTGGCTCCTACGGTGTAATGAAGGTTGCAAACCCCGCCGCGCCCTATCTCCTGTCGGATGTCTTTGCCTCGCTTGCGGCGGCGCAAGCCGTTTATCCGAAAGCGTCGGCACTGACTGAAACAGTCGATGATATGGCGTTTCAATACATGGTCGATTTCAGGCGGTCCAACACCGTTGCGGCTCGTGGTGGTCAGGAAATCAACAGGAACATTGCAGACAATTCCGGGCTGTCTGTTTTCTACCGCATCCCAAATGGCCAGTATTACATCACGCGGCCTGTCGATTTAACCGGGATCGAGTTTGGTCATCACTTCTGGGGGATCGAGGCCGAAGGCGCGATCATTATGGGCAATACTATTGGGAAGCCCATTTTCGATCTGACCGCATCCAGAAAATGTGTGTTCCTAGGAACCGGAACGATCATTGGCGTTTGGACCTCTGCGGGCGTTTCGCGGATCGGCATTCAGCTTGGCAGAGCCTTGGACGGCACCGCCGCAGAAAGTCACGCCTTCCGGGGCGCGTGGGAGGTAAAGGGCCGGTTCTCCTTGGCACCGATTTACAACTATGCCTCTGAGGACGTTCGGTTCGGCAACACGGCGACCAAGAATAATCTGGACGACCGGGTGCGGCATTGCCAGTTCGACGGCTCCGATGGTGTCAAGGTATTCGTCACCGATGAAGATGTGACATGGAGCGGCGGCACCGGCGTTGTGAAATGCGTGACCAGCGATACTTCTTCTGGTGAGGTTGCCATTCGGGTTGTGACCGGGACACTTGCCGACAACACGCAGATAACAGGGACAACCTCAACCAAGGTTGCAGACATCAACGGAACGCCAGTGGCAGAGCCATCAGGGGAGGGACCGGACGGGCGGTCATACGGGCTGGTTCTGGATGGTGATAATTATTGGGGCCTGACCTCTGATTATCAAAGCAACCCTGCCGCAGATACAGCGGCGTCGTTCCTGCGCAATACAGGTGTCATAGACATCCGCCATACCGGGCGCGGCGATGCGATGTGGACGTGTAGAAATTCAGACCACAACTGGGTTGGCAGTTACCTTGTGTCCGACGACCCGGATGGCGGTGCCGCCATTGTTGCGTTCTCAAATACTACCGCGTTAGTTCTCCATGGCTTCAAGTTCAACGGCCATATCGAGACTGACAAGGGTGACATGGACGCATCGACCGGTCTTGACTATGCAATCAGATTTGAGGCGGCAACGGCAAGTTCCGCCCTGACTGTTGAGCGGTTCTATTTCGAGCGCAACACAGTGCATCCATCCATTGCGACGTTCTACGCCGGAACCAATGTCAGCAGCGTGTCCTTTAAGGATTGTGAAGTAGTTGTCGAAGGCGTTTCGCGCGATGTCGGTCAGGTCATGTTCAGTGATCCGAGCAAGTTCAGTTTCTATGGCCGCTTGTCCTGCGGCGATACAGGGGCGACGTATTTCAACGTATCGTCTCTGGCCGATCTGGGCGGGCAGGTTCATTGCGCCGATGCCACAGCCTCCAATGTCCTACACGCGACGGCGACATACCTCCTGACGGATAACGCCGGGGCATTGACCCTGCACAATGGCGCTGCCGTGAATGGCAACCTGAACCACACTGGCGTATATAGGTCGCTTATAGACGCTTCGACGGGCTATCTTGACCTTGACGCGATTGACGACGCGAATGGGGTGACTGTCCTCGGGCGGCTTCGGTATTCGGCGGGAACAGCTGCGTGGGCGTTTAGCATCGGCGGAACGGCGGCAGATTACTATCTCCAAAACACGTCGTTCTACCCGGCTACGGATGACACCCACAATCTCGGCCTTACGAGCCGTCAGTGGAAAAATGGATATATAGGGAAGGTATTTGCCACAACCTACTACGACACGAACAGCGTGAAGGTTCTGGGCACCCAGCAGGCAGCGGTATCGGATGCATCTGGCGGGGCGAATGTTGACACAGAGGCGCGCACGGCAATCAATGACCTGCTGGCGCGCCTGAGAACACATGGGCTGATAGCGACATGATACCCCTCAGAAAAACAGCCGAAATGTTCGGCAATACTGAGGCATCGGGGGCGCTACCGTAACGGAGGAGTAGAGGATGAAACTTGCAATCGTAGTGGGTCACAACAGCGCCAGTCAGGGCGCGGTGCGCCGGGACACCGGGGAAAGCGAGTTCGTTTGGAATGGGCGTCTAGCACGGCGCATAGAGCGCCTGGCGGGCGACTATGGCATCCAGGTGCGCACGTTCTTCCGCACGCCGGGCGGTGGGTATCGCCGCGAGATTGAGCGTGTTTATTCCGAGGTGGACGCCTGGGGCGCTGACGCGAGCGTGGAGCTGCACTTCAACGGCGCAAGCTCGGCCGAGGCAACCGGCACCGAAACCCTTTCGAGCGGCACCTCGTTGTCTTTGCGCCTTGCTGAAAGCGTGCAGCGCGAAATGGTGGTGGCTCTGGGCCTTCGGGATCGGGGCATTCGCACACGCGCGGCCGAGGAGCGTGGCGGCGGCTCGCTGCACTCAGGCCGGGCTCCGGCGATCTTGGTGGAGCCCTTCTTCGGCAGCTCGCCGGTAGGCAACCAGGCAACCGACGAGGAGACAGAACAGGAGCGGCTGGCTGATGCGATCCTGCGCGGCACGGCCGAGGCGTTCCAGAGTTTCCCGCGCTCGACCCTGACCGGAAGCCGGACGGTTAGCGCGGCCGAGACGCAGCGCACGGCCCAGGCGGTGCAAGGCCAGGCGGGCATTGCTGCCGGTGTGGCCGCTGCCGCGACCCAGGCGCGCGAACAGATCGAGGCGATCCCGGCCGTGGGTGGCCTGGCCGACTGGCTTCCCTGGGTGGCGCTGGGCCTGATCGGTGTGGTGCTGGCCGCGACCGTGGTGCAGCGCGTCATGTCCGACCGGATCGAGGAGGCTCGGGTTGACGATCATGAACGGGGCATCCGGTGATCTGGGGCTGGATGCGCAAGCTCTGGCCGTTGATTTTGGGGGCTATGGGTATTGCAGCCCTGGTGTTGACCGGGCGTCGCAACGGGCGGCTGGAGGAACGAGTGGATCGCGCCCAGGCACGCGATCAGGTGAAGGAAAGGATGCGGGATGCGGTGGCAGATACTCGGACTGATCGGGATGGCGTTGTTGAGCGGATGCGTGAGGGCCGTTTCTGACGCCTGCCCGACGCTCTACAGCTACACGCAAGAGGTGCAGGACCAAGCAGCCGACGAGCTGCAATCCCTGCCGGAAGGATCGGCGCTGTCTGTGATGATTGGACAATACGGCGTCGTGAGGAACGAAATACGAGCATGCCGGGGGCAGTAATGGGCGACGACTGGAAGTGGATGATCGGCATCGCGGTGACGGTAACGCTTGGCTGGAGCTCGCTCCTGGCCGGTGCGTTCTGGAAATTGGTGTCGATGGTCCGTCGGGTGGAGGACGAGATGGACAGCAACTCGAAGGAGCTGCACGCCAGGATCAATAGGGTGCGCGAGGACACGGTGCAGAAGTCGGACCTGGACGGGCACCTCACGCGGCTTTCCGAGGACATGCGCGAGATGCGCAAGGAGCAACGCGAGGCGACCAAGGACACGAACACGCGGCTCGATGCGCTCCTCGCCGCCATAGCGAACGGCAAGGGTCACTCCTGACGCAGCCGCGCCTTGCGTTCCCGATCTTCGGCCAGGATCGCGTCCACGCGCGTGGCGATCTCCCCGATCATGCCCTCGCCCGGCGTTCCCTTCGCTCCTCGGTGCTTGCGCCATAACTTAAGCATCTGCATCACGCTCTTGCCCTGGCGGGCCAGCAGGTTGTTGTAGGCCACGCGGCACTCCTTGCCGCAGTAGGTGCGCCCCAGGGGCGTAGCATTGCCGCACCAGTCACAGAGGCCGCGCTGGACCGGCATTGTGGCTTTTTGCTCCATCGGTGCCCGAGACATGGCATCCCCTCTCAGCGGTCAATACAGCGGGCGCAAGTGACTTGCGCCCGCCCTGGTGTTACTCGCCCAGCCAATCGAGCTGGACTTCCTTCGCCTTCGACGGCTCGGGGGGCTCATAGACGGCGCGCTGGGGGCCGAGGACGGCGATCTTCGCCTTCGTGCGAACCGCCTTCTGGCTCGCGCGCGCCTTGGCGTTGGCCTCGGCGTCCGGTCCCTGGAACACCTCGATATTGTTCCGCGTCTCCGTCTGGTGGAACACGATGAACACCGGCTGCGTCATGTCGATTGCAGCAAAGGCGTTGTCGTCGTCCTTCTCGGGCTTGGTCTTGTCGTCAGCCATTGGTTTCTCCTTTGTGGCTTGGTGGGTGGTAGATCATGGACGGCCCACTGATCTGGCGGATCGCCTTTCGTTCGCGCTTCAAGAGCTTGGCGATAGCCTCCTTTCTCAAGGCTCGCCCGGTCGCGGCGCGGTGCGCGATCCATTCGCTCGGCGTCATGTGCGCCTTGTCGTTGTTGCACGCCTGGCACATAAGCATGAGGTTGCACGCATGGTGTGTGCCGTTGCGGCTTTGCGGGATCAGGTGATCCACCGTGGCGATGGATTGCTCGATCACGACCTCGCTCGGCTCGTGGAAGCCGCCCCAGGCTTGTTGCCAGCGGCCGACAAAGCGGCTCTGGCTTTCGAGGCCACGGAACCATACGGGCCGACCGCAGCACCTGCACCATAGCTCCTCGTTCTCGACATAGCAGCACATCATCCTGCGCCGCTTGCCGCTTATCTTTGACCGCATCAGCCCAGCTCACCACGGTTCTCGTCTGCCCGCTTGGCTGTCTCCCACAGCTCGCGCTTGATCGGCTGGAGCGCTGCCCTCTCCTCCTCGGTGGCGACCTTCTGGAAAAACGTTGTGATCTGTTCGATACCGTCGTGGGCGATCCGCCGGGCGCGATCCCACATCTCCTTGTCGGGCGTCGTGATGGTGTCGCCGCGCGCCCAGGCTGCGAGCTTCGATCCCGCCTCGGCCGTGATGTGACGGCCGGGAAGGAAGCTCATGCGGTGCTGGTCCTGGACCTTGTGCGGCAACGTGAGATCGACCACGCCGGGCGAGCTTGGATTGAGCGTGAAGCTGGCTGTCATTTCATACATGAACCGCTTTTCCTGGATCGGGAACCAGCCCGCGTTTTCCACGATCAACCGGCCGCGATCATCCTTCTTGCTCATGTCGATCTTCTCCTCGGCCCGCAGGCAGAAGATCAGATGCGCGCGCACCTGGAGAAAGGCGTTCATCATCTTCTTGTGGCGCATCTTGGGGTCTTTCCATGCGCCTGGGCCTTTGACGCTGGACGCCTCGGCCATGTCCATGATCCCGCCTTGGCCGTCAAATTCGTGGCTCATGCTGTCGATCACAATCGCCTCGAACCCGGCTTTCTCTGCCGCCTTCACCGCCTCCAAATAGCGCTCCGGCGTGAAGGGCGGCGCGAAGTCGGCGTGCTTGAAGGTGAATTGATCGGCATAGTGCAGGGCGCGGCCTGCCTCGGTGTCGATCACGGCGAACGGCTTGTCGCCACAAATGCCCGTCGCCAGGTTCATGGCGCTGAACGTCTTGCCGCTGCCGGAGGCCCCCGCAAGGGCCACCAGCAGGTGCGTGTTGCGGCGCTCGGCCGTGTTGAAGGTGAAACTCATTCGATCATTCCCCTGGTTTTGGCAAAACGGGCATAGGCTTCGGAAAGGTAACCCGGAACGCCAACCGGCCCACGGCGCACCTTGCCCACCGCCTTAGCCAGATCGTCGGCCAGTTTAAGTTGTTCGGTCAGGCGCGACACTTGGTCCTCGGCAAGTTCGAGCCGAAACTTATCCCATTGCTTGCTCGTCTTGTTGCAAAGGGCAGGGAAGTTATGGCGGTGCTTGGCCTCGGCCGACATGGACCGAAACCGCTTGCCGCAGGCGTGACATTTAAGCATGTTCATTCGATCACGTCCTTCTCGTCACGGCTCTGGCCCTGGACGGCGGCGGGTTGCCAGCCTTCGGGTGCCTGCCAGGTGCGCATCATCTCCAGCAGATCGGTACCTGCCGACTTGGCCGCTTCCTCGGCGTCCTTCTCCGCGATCAGATTGCGTTCGTGCCATTCGGGGCACTCCAGCTTGATCGTCTTGGAGATCATGCCGGGCCAGGTATTCTCGCGCAGGCACCGGCCCCAGATCATCAGCGCGCGCTCGCGGCGCATCAGCGCTGTCTCCAGGAACGTGCTGTCAATCTCGGCCGTCAGCAGGAGGTGCGGCTCGGCCGTCTCCTGCACCACGAAATACTGGCGCGGCGCGGTGCCGGTCAGGAGCTTCGCGCCCTGGTGATAGTGCGCGGCCGTCATGTCCCAGCCGGAATTGGCGGCAAACTTGGCGAGCGTCACCGGCGCGATATCAGTGCCGGTGGTCTTGTAGTGGATCACCACGTTCTCCTCGGGCGAGTAGAAGTCGGGGCGGCTCCGGCACATGACGCCGCTTTCCTGCCATAGCATCGTGGCTTCGCGCAGGAGCTTCGCCTGGTTGTCGCGCGATAACAGGTGCCCGATCTCGGGATTGTCACGCACCTGGTCGAGCGCCACCTTCGCCATTGCCCGCACGCTCGGCATGTTCTTCGCCAGGATCGGCGTCTTGCCATAGGCATAGGCTTCGATCCTGGCTTCCTTCGCTGCCTTCGACCGGAAGTCGGCCGCGTCGATCTCGACAATGGGCGCTCCGGTGCCGGTGAATAGCCGGTGCGCGGCCGAGCCCAAGTCGAAGATCGTTTTCTCCTCGCTTTCGGCGTCCTTGTTGAGCCGGGGCGTGTTCTCCCAAACCTTACGCGGCGCGGTGCCGAGGAGGTCTTTCACAAGCGAGCTGGTCAGGCTCGGCTCCGGCATCGGATCGGCCAGGTAGGTGGCAAAATCCATGCCCTCAATCAGTTGGGGTAGCTGCATCTTCGATCTCCTTTTTGATCTTGCGCTTTGCTTCCATCAGCGCGTCCACGTCGCCCTCCAGCAGCATGTCCACCAGTGGACCGCCGCGCCGGGCCTTCCATGCGCCCCGCGCCTTGCGGCACTCGGGACAGCAAAACTCCTGTCTGGGGTCGGCGGGCTCGAAAGCCCGGCCGCACTCATGCCAGGCGCAGCTTTTCATGGCCTCACCCCTATGTTGTAGCGCAGCGCCACGATGGGCTTTCCGCCAAGGTGCGGATGCTGCGCCGCGACGGCCAGCATTGCGACGGAGGCGAGGCCGCACACTGGCGACGCTCCGTCAACCAGGATCGTGACCGGGGTGGTTCCGTCACGTCCCTGGATCATGGCGACCAGCTCGACAGACGCAGCGCGTATCCGATCAGCCATAATAGGTCTCCGTCACGCTCCTGAAACCGTCGTATTCCGCGCCTGTTGCGCGGTTGATCATGCGGCAGGGAAACACCCCAAGGGCGTATGTCTCCGAGTAGTTGGCTTTTACCTCAACCTCGCGCTGCGCCTGTTGCGCGGCCTCCTCGGTCTTGTGGTAGGTTTCGTTGATCCGGTGGCCCATCAGTCGCACCCTTTCGTTTCGTGGAACAGGCGGGCGAGACGGTCGAAGAAGATGGCCGGTTCCATCTTTTCCCATCCTTCGATCATCTTGCGCTCAACCACCTCCGACGGCTTGCCGCCGTTTGCGGTGAACAGGGCGATGGCCTTGCTGTATCCCTCGCTTGTCCTCCCGAAATAAAAGGTGATCGCGCTATTACACTCCATCGCGGCGAGCGTTTCGTTGAAGTCGTGGCCGAATGGCCGGGTCGTGGTCGTGATCGTGACGCTGGCCGCGTTGTCGAGATACAGAGACGTTGCCCGCACACTTTGGGCGGAGTGGATTGACTGGTGCATAGGTTTTTCCTTTCGTGGTTTCAGTTACGGTCCCAGATCAGCAGAGTGGTCCCGATCACTTTCGAGGCGCTGCCCGCCATCATGTCGGAGCCGATCAGCTCGTCCGCGAAGTAGGTTTCCAGGGCCTCGAAACTCTCGAAGCGCAGGCGCAGCACAGCCTTGCCGTGCTTGTTGCGCGAGCTTTCCGCGTTGCAGAACGGCGCTTCCTTGATCTCCTGGGGCTCGGGGGCGGGCTTCGCCTCCGGCTCCTGCATGGGGTTGGGCGCGATGTAGGTGCGCGCCAGGTTGGGGTGGCCGTTCCGGTCCAATTCCTTCTCCTCGGGTTGTGCGCCGAAATCCGGCACGGTGGGGCGGTAGGGCTCGCGCGTCACTGGCTCGCCCTCTCCTCGGAGGCTTCGCGCAGGATGCGCTTCACCTCGTCGCACGCTTCGCGGTGCGTGGGTTCCCGGCCGAGCTTTTCGGCCAGGACTTCCCAGATCGTCGGCTTGCGGCTCATATGTGCCTCCATGTTTTACGGCTCTTTATCCGGCTGATAGTCGATGCGGTGACAGGGTAGTTTTTCGCGATCTCAACAAGCGGCCTGTTGTCCGCGCGGATTTCCAAAACATCGGCTTCGGTCAATAGCGACGCTGCGCCACCTCCGTGCGTGCCGTCCGCTATCCGGTCGGCTTGGTTCTCTGCGGGTGTTGCCCAGCGCAAATGCGCAGGGTTCACGCATCGCTGATTGTGGCACACGACAGGAAGGTGGGCGCACTCATGTGCTGGGCTGGGCGGTGCCCCTTTCGCCACCTCTAGCACGGCGCGTGCAGCAGTATTGTTTTTGCCGTCAATGCAAACGATCCCTCGATCACCCAGCATTCCAAATGGCCACAAAAGGCATTCGTCACCGACGTGGCGTGCGGCTTCTTCGACAAACGCCAGCGCCTCGCCTCTCTTTGCTTTCCGATACATTGCTCACCTCCTTGCAACGCCCTATGTAACGAAAGCCGCTTGCGTTGGCAATAGATATTTTGCAAATATAAACGAGAAATTTAGCAAGGAGCAAACAAGTGACGGAAAACACAGACGAAAAAATCCTCGCCAGGGCGCAAGAAATCAAGGCAGAGCGCAACATTAGCCTGACCGACGCGATGATCCGCGCCGAGGAGGAGCTTGCACCGAAGCCCACTGTCCCGGCCGACTTCACGGTGACAATTCCGGTCAAGCCCAGGGTCGCGCGGTGGATCGTGGAGGAGTTTGCGCCGACCAAGACGCACACCACCGAGGAGCGCCTGGCGGCATATCTCGGCATCATCCTGAACCGGGCGCGCGTCACGGCGATGCGCTTTGCCGAGGATGCGCCGGATATCCAGGAGGGCGGGGCCGTCACGCTTCGCCGCGAGCAATTCCAGCAGAAGGCACCGAAGATATGAACCTCACGATCCAGAACGCGGGGCCGGTCCTTGCGGCCGATCTCAACGTCCTGGGGGCGGCGGTCAAGATCATCTTGGCCGGTGGCTCCAGCCTCAACGAAACCGAGATGAAGCGCGCAAGCGGAGCGAGCTATCATCTGTGGAAATCCAAGGGCGATGCGATCACGTCCCTGGTGCAACACCTGGAGGCGGTGCCGGAACCGTCAGGGCGGTGAGCCCATGAGACAATTCGGCATCATCTCAAGCTCGATCTGGCGCAGCAAGCGCTTTCGGCAGCTCACCACGGACCTGGCCAGGCTGACCTACCTCTATCTGCACACTACGACGCACGGCAACAGCGCCGGGGCCTTTGTCCTGCCGCCAGAAATGGCCGCTCTGGAGCTGAAAGTGCCGAGCGAGGACGTGCGCGCATCCTTCATCGAATTGGCCGAGTGCAGGCTGATCCGATACGACCCAGAGGAGGAGCTGATCCAGATCGTCAACTTCTTCCGCTTCAACGCGATCTCCAGCCGCAAGCACCTGGCCGGGCCGGTTCGCATCATCCAGGCATTGCCGCAATCGCCTGTCAGGGACTGCGCCGCATGTGATCTGATCATGGCAATGTTTGAACGCCGCGAAGAATGGCGCGAGAAAGCATCAAGGCTTAAGCGTAGTGAAAATCGAAGCGATCATACCGACGCCGGGAAAATCCTGGAAGCAATGGGCGGTTTCGACGGCACCGCAGCGGATATCATCAAGGAAATGAAGCTCGAACCTATGCTCTTGTCGCAAGAAATCGGGATCGACGGACACACGCTCGACCGCCTCGAAGAAGCCCTACTGATACCCCTATCTCATACCACTATCGAAAGCCCTAGCGATACAACGGAAACGGAAAAGACAACGGAAAAGACAACGGAGAAGGATAAGACCAAGACCACGGATAAGACCACGACCACGGAGAGGGGGGTGCAGGGGGGAGAGGGTCCGAAAAGCTGCCCGCCCTCCCCGCCCGCTGATAGCGGTCGGTCGGGCAGCACGAACGTCGGGGATGAAGCGCTCAGGCATCTACGGCAACGCTTGGCAGAACGAGGGGAAGCATGATGGCAGATCGAGGCAAGCTCGCACTCACCGATCCAGAGCAGGTCGAGGCGCAGATCGAGGCTTACTTTCTCAGCAGGATGCGCAAGCGCTACGTCCCAACCGGCAAGGCCGATGGGCAAATGATCTACGAGGAGGAGGAATACATGGCTCCGCCAACGATGGCAGGGCTCGCGCTCGCGCTTGGTGTGACCAGGACCACGATCCTCTATTACAGCAAAGGCGAGGGGAACCGGGATGAAAGTTTGATCCCGATCATTGCACGCGCGAAGGGTCGGATAGCTGAATGGTGGGAGGAAGCGCTGGCGAACAGGGAAGCCTCTAACGGGGCCAAGTTCGCCCTGGAAGTGAACCACGGCTATGGCCGAGAAGATCGAGAAAGCGGCACGGGCGATGGTTTCGAGGTGAATGTGATCCCGCCAGCAGCAGGGAAAGCGATCAAAGCGATCCCCAAGTGGCAACCGGAAGGGTACGATGATGAATAGGGCAGAGAAAGAGCAGGAGCGCCACCAGAGGCGCGTAAGGCACGTTTCGGGCATCATGGGTGCCGAAAACATAGAAGGCCGTTCATCGGCCAGCACAGGAGGAGCAAGTGACTTGCCCGAGCTGCGGAGCCAAGAGGAGCTGGATGCAGACTGGCCGGAAGGATCGGGGCTGTTTGTGTGGGGGGCTGTCGGCCTGATCGCGTGGCTCGTTGCCGGGGGAGTTCTGGTATGGCTGGTTTAAAGCAGGAGTTGCGCGTTGAGCGTATGGATAGCGGCAGCGAGGAGGCGGTGATCGCCCAGGCGCTTGACCGCGTGGAGCCTGGCGACCTAGTGGTGTATCATCGCGGCGTGTCGGGCTCTGCGCCTCGATCCGTTAAGACGGCGGCGATGCTTCTGCATGATCGCGGGCTCTGCCTTCTGACGCAGCGGATCACGGCCGACCGCAACCAAGACGGTGAGCGGATCGTGGATTACTTGGCGATCAAGACGAGGGGCAAGCGGTGATGGAGCTGTTCGGATGGTGACACAGACCTGGACCTACGAGACGAGCCCGGTGGCCTGGGCCTACAAGCTCGACCGTTCGTTCGCGTCGTTCATCATCGGGCCGGTCGGCTCGGGCAAGTCGGTGCCCAGCCTGCAACGCATCCTCGATCTTGGCCAGGAGCAAGCGCCCAGCGCCGACGGCAAGAAGCGCAGCCGCTTTGCGATCATCCGCAACACCATGCCGGAGCTGCGATCCACCACGGCCGTGACCTATCAGCAGATTTACCCAGCCGATGCCTTTGGGGATATCATCTGGCGATCACCAGCCACGCACATGATCGAGCCGCGCGGATTGGACCTGGAGATCGAGGTCAACCTGGTTGCGCTCGACAAGCCCAAGGACGTGAAGAAGCTTCTATCGCTGGAGCTGACCGGGGCCTTCATCAACGAGATGCGCGAGGTGCCGCGATCCGTTATCACTCGCCTGACCGAGCGTGTCGGCCGGTTCGGGGTGAACGAGCGCCCGACCACCTGGAGCGGCATTTGGGGCGACACCAACCCGCCCGACGCCGATCATTGGCTCTACGGCTGGCATCACCGCGAGACGCCCGAGGGCTACAGCTTCCACCAGCAACCGCCCGGCGTCCTGGAGGTGAAGCCCAGGGGCGGCGGTGCCGAGATTGTGGACGAGAATTTCCCCGAGTATCAGGGCGTGCGCCTCACATCGGCCGAGGTGCTGATCTGGTATCGCGGCAAGGTCCGGCGCGTCGATTGCCCGATTGAGGTGATCCGAGCGGCGGATCGGTTCTGGATCGTTAACCCTTGGCAGGAGAACCTGGTCGCGCTGTCCCGCGTCGATGCTGGCTCGAACCCGCTCGGAGTGCGGAGCTACTACGGCCGCGCGCTGGCAGGCAAGACGCTGGAGGAAATCCAGAGCTACCTCCAGGGCGTCTACACGTTCGTGACGGATGGGCGGCGCGTGGTCCCGCAATACAACGGCCAGGTGCATGGCGTCGATCACCTGCCCGTCATGCCCGACGAGCCGATCTACATCGGGGCCGACATTGGCGGCGGCACGCTCCAACCTTCGGCACTCCTGTTCCAGCGGCATCCCAAGGGCGTGCTGCTCGCGCACCGCGAGGTAGTGTGCTTCGACATGGGGATCAAGCGCTTTGGTGAGCTGGTGGGCGAGGCCCTGGTCAAGCACTTCCCCGATCACGTCGCCAAGGGGCTGACCGGCAAGGGCTGGGGCGATCCGGCCGGTGGCAAGCGGGACGAGATATTCGAGACGGCGAGCTTCGACTGGCTGCGCTCGCAGCACGGCATCAACCTGGAGCCCGCGCCAACCCAAGACCCGAAGATGCGGATCGCGGCGCTGGCCGGGCCATGCGAGCGGATGATCGAGGGCAAGCCTGGGCTCCTGGTCAACAAGCGCAACTGTCCGATGCTGCACAAGGGTCTGATGGGTGCCTGGTACTTCAAGCGGCTGGCCGTGTCTGGCGATGATCGCTATGCCGACAAGCCCTCCAAGAACGACGAAAGCCACATCTGCGACGGGGCGGGCTATGGCTTCCTCGGCGTGGGCGAGTTCGACCGCTTAGGCGGAAGGCAGGACTTCGGCAAAGGCCCCGCATCCTTCCAGGCTGATGGTGACTTTGACGTTTTTGCTTGACGTGTGACGGGGTGCGGTCCACGGTGATTGCCACATATCAAGGGGTTAGCAGCATGTGGAACCGAACAGTGGACCGAGGGCCGGTACCCGCACCGTGGCGCGACCATGCGAAAGATGAAGAAAAACAAAGGCTTATCGTAATACAGAAGCGGATCGAGCGCAAAACAGCGACGATTGAGGAGCTTCTGGCCGAGCGCCGCCGGATCATGCGGCGCGCGATTGCGCGGATGCGCAGAGCGGAGGGAAAGGAATGACCGACTTATACGACGAGACCGACTACTTCGGCACCCCCGGAAGGAACCGACCAATGACTGATATGCGCGAAGAACTGGAACCATTGCCCTGCCCGTTTTGTGGGGGTGAGGCCCAACTAATGTGTCCTGAGTTTGAAGATAGCAACTGTGCGGCTGTGATGTGCATGACCTGCTATGCCACGTCACCAGATAAGGACGATTGGCGCTTGGCCGTCATCGCATGGAATACCCGCGCCGATCTGGTCGAAGCAGCCCGCGAAGAAGGACGGCAGGCGTGGCTGAGAGAGGCGGTTGAACGGCTTGCCGACAACTGGACTTGGGACGATGCAGATGACCTCGCTGAGATTATTGACGACATCCTTGCCCAGCCCACCTTTACGCCACCTGATGAAACGGGGTGCCAAGAATGCGGCGGGGAGAACCCAGTGTGGTTCGCGCCGCATGATCTCTGGAACCGTGTCATGGGCGGCGAAGATTGCAAGGATGATCCCGGCGGCATTCTCTGCCCGGTCTGCTTTATTCGCAAGGCGGAGATGGCAGGCATTAAGGAAATATGGCGGGTTGGTCCGGTAGAAGACAACCCGCCGAGGTCAAAGGGCATGACAGTGCAGGAGGTTTTCATGGACGCCGGGGCGCATCCCGCGCCATCGCAGAACATAATGGGGAAGTGATGGCTGATGCTGTTTGGAGAGCGTTGGCGATGCTACCGGGACTGCCCGAGCTGGGGGCGTATCCCACGCCGCTGGAGTGTGCCGAGGCGGCGGATTACTTCGCCGGGCTTCTCGGGGTGGCGGTGAAATGCTTCGTGGCGGTGCCTGCATGAGCGAGGCTATGTTCATCTGCGAGGGGTGCGGCAAGGTCTACCCCGAAACCTGCCCAACGTGCCCAGATCGCGGCCACGGCCGGGGTGTAACGGTCCACCAGATCAAGCAAGCGCTGCGTGACAGCCCAACGGTTGGTGACGTGAACCACGCGGCCAAACACTACGGGCAACACGTTGCGATCCTGGATCGCGAGGGCGGCAATGCTCGAACGATGGCGATCCAGATCAAGAACCTGGCGAGTTATCGACGCCGGGAGCTAGGGTATCGGCCATGAGTAACCGCATGACAGCCGCCCAGCTCCAGGCGTTCTACAAGGCCGACGGCGACCACAGAGCGCCGCGCCAGGACCGCGAGGGGCCGATCCACAAGGCGATCCTCGATCTCCTTGATCTCGCGTTGCCAAGCGATGCGATCTACCACCACAGCCCGAACGAGCTGGACATGGCCGGGGCCGAGGCCGCGCGCCAGATCGCCAAGGCGCGCAAGCTCGGCACCAAGGCGGGCTGGACAGATATAGAAATAGTGTGGCAAGGTAGGTTTTACGGGATTGAGGTCAAAGCCCTAGGCGGTCGCGTTTCATCGGCTCAAGCCGAAACGCACGCCGATCTGCGAAGGGCTGGGGCATTAGTGGCCGTGGTTTCGTCCGTGTCTGAAATGAGGGAGGTTCTCGGCCAATGGGGATTGCTTTGCCGCCAGGTGTGACGCTCAACGAGGCGCGCAACCATTTGCAATACGATGCGAGCACGGGTCAATTCACCCGCCTTACAGGGCACACCGCTGGCGGCAAAGTGGGGCGCACTGATGGGAAAGGCTATACCCAGATTGGCCTATGCGGCAGGAGATACATGGCGCACCGTCTCGCGTGGTGGTTCCATCACGGGGGTTGGCCGCACGACCAAATAGACCATCTCAATGGCGACAAAGCCGATAACAGGATAGCTAACCTCGAAGTGGTCAACCAGACAACAAACCTGCTTCGGCGCGGCAGAAGGAAAGATAACACGAGCGGGACGCCCGGTGTCTCAAGGCACAAGGCAACAGGGAAGTGGGCGGCGTACATTTGCGTCAACAAAAACCTACGCCACCTCGGGCTGTTTGCTAAAAAAGCAGAGGCAATAGAAGCACGCAAAGCGGCGCTGAAATCATGGGGGCTGATATGACCGATCCCGATCCCGATCTCGACCTGTCCATCCCTTCGCTGATGCGCGCCTGCAAGGGCAACGTGGCGATGCTGCCAAGCTTCATGGTCCACGACGACGACGTGTGGCCGCGCTCCGGCGTGGTCAGGACCGACAGTAAGGGCCGCATCCATATGCGCCGCTCGACGTTCATCCGCGCCGTGGTGGGCGAGCTGCCGATCCGCGAGGGTGTCTGGCATCGGATCGACTGCCAGGAGTTCCACCTGGACCTGAAACCACACCACCTCCAAGGGTCGAGAGACCAAGAGGGCGGCAACCGCAGACTGGCGGCGCGTACCGTGGCGAAAGCCGATTGGGCCGGACGCATCAAGGGAGACGAGGGATATGGCAATGCTCCATCCGGGGATCACCGGCAACAGGACGTTGAACGAGATGTTGCAGAGGCTAAGGCCCGAGGAACAAGCGGAAGCGTTGGCTCAGCCGTATTTACCCGAGATGGTGGCGACGACGGCTAAGTGGGCCTGGACCCTGGAGAACGATCACGGCGAGTTCGTTGCCAGCATGGCGATCATGCCCGACGTGAACCGGCGCGGCTGGTTCGTCTCATATCCCGGCGCTGCAATCCGATCCTCGGCCGAGCTTCGTCCGCTGTTCCGGCTCTACACGATCTTCCGCGACAGCGGCGCGGTGTATGACGAGCTGCGCGCGTGGGTGGCGTCAGACGATGCTCGCGCGATAAGGTTTGCCGAATGGCATGGGTTTCGGTTAGATTGCGGGCCAGCGACCGCGTTTTCACCGACGGGTCGGGATATGAGCTTATACCTATGGAGGCGATGATGGGTGGAATTTTCGGAGGCGACAACGGGGCGCGGGCAGAGGCTGCAAAGCAGGCGGGGCAGGCGCGGCGTGAGCGGCAAGCGTCGAACGAGGAAGCGAACCGGGCGCAGCAGCGCGGCGAGCGCGGCGGCGGTGCCGGTGCAGGCACGCGGGGGCGGGATATGCTGATCGGCAACCTGTCACAGCGCCTCAAAAAAACGCTCGGGGGCTGATCGTGGCGCAGTGGGACGTTGAAAAGGCTTGGAAGGCGATAGCCAAGGCCAAGAGCGACAAGGAAGCCTCCGACGGTATCTACAAGGAGGCGATGGAGCTGACGTTCCCCGACCGCGAAAACTTCGTGAAGCGGAAGGAGGGCCAGCAGAAAGCCGCCTACAACTGGGACAGCACGCCCCAAGTGTCGGTGATCCGCGCGGCCAACAGGCTTTCCTCAGATTTCACGCCGCAGTTTCAGGACTGGTTCGAGATCGGGCTGGGGCCAGCGGCCGAGCAAATGCCTGACGAGACGTTCCAGGAGGCCGTGGGCAAGCCCAAGGACGAAAGCAAGGCCGAGCTGGAAGCGATCACCAAAATAGTGCAGGCCGTGTTCAACGGGCCGGGATTTCCGACCGCCTCGAACGAAACCTACATCGACTGGCATTATGGCCAGGGCGGGATGAAGATCACGCCGAACGACGACTTCCTGGGCGAGCCGGTGGTGTTCCAGGCCATGCCCATGTCGCACTTCTACGCCTACGAGGGACCGAACGGGCGGCTGGATCGCTGGTTCT
>Ga0316204_10002933_pt1 | contig 36291 bp, 32 predicted proteins | sample 6monrhotite_MG_2_FD_205661 | JGI IMG/M metagenome (GOLD analysis project Ga0316204, IMG submission 205661) | Microbial mat bacterial communities from mineral coupon in-situ incubated in ocean water Damariscotta River, Maine, United States -... | ecosystem: Environmental > Aquatic > Marine >... | reverse complement strand
CCATACCAAGCCTTCGGCGCGTTGGGGGGCACCTTCAACTCCGGTAGCCATAGCCACCCCCATGGCAAACTGCGCCTCGCCATGCCCGGCGCGCGCGGCGCGTTCCAACCACGACAGGCCCCAAGCCGGTTCCTTAGCCGTACCGCGCCCGTTAAGATAAGCGTCGCCTAAGGCATACTGTGCATCCACTTGGCCTACGGCAGCGGCCATTGAATGCCATTCAACTTGGCGCTGGGCGTTGTCTTGCAACAGACCCAAGCGATAAGCAGCATTCCCATGGCCTTGCATGGCGGCGCGTTCCAGCCATCCGGCGGCAGCGGCAGGATCGACCTCCAAAACATCCATAGCTAAGTTAAATTGTGCCTCGGCATCTGTAGGATTGGCGGATTTGGCCTCGTTTTGGGCGGCAACAACTGGCTTAATTTGTTTATTGGCGTTTGCTTGGCACCCGGAAAGCCCCGGCACCATCAGTACCGCTAACCACAGCAAAAACCAACGGGCGCGTTTGTGTTTCACCATATTCCCCCCACATCAGATAAAGCAAACCGCTTAAATAGCGGCTTATCTCGTTTTATTTTCGCTATTTAAGCAGATCATCCCCCGTTTTGCCCAGAGGGGAAATGAAAGCATCGTCGTGTGGCGTTAATTGTTTGATCCGTTGAAGTGTGTTAGACATAGCCGTACGTGGAAATGTCCACGAAAACAGAGGGATTCGAGAAATCGCCGTGAACGTGCACACGCGAGTTTTAGCCGTTTTGACTGCGTCCGCCTGGATTTTGGCCGGGGGCGTGTCTGCACTTGCGAATCCCATTGAGTTTGAACTCAAATACTTACTCGACAGCCACCCCAAAATTCGCGAAGCGGAAAAGACGCTGGAATCTCGCCGAGCGTCCATCAAAGAAGTAACGTCGCAGTATTACCCCCAGGTGAGCCTGTCCGGCCAGATGGGTCCGCAAACCGTCGATAGCGCTTCGGAACGCGCCAACAACAATGGCGAACCGTGGAGTGGCTTTAGCAATATCGCTGGCATCGTCGTTAATCAAAACGTGTTCGACGGCTTTCGCACGTCGTCCCAGGTCCGTAGCGCCACGATCAACCGAGAAATCGCGCAAATCTCTCTGGAGGGGACACGTCAGAACACCTTGTTCGAAGGTGTGCGCACCTACATTGACGTGCTGCGCCAACGCCGTTTGGTGGAAATGGCGCACGAAAACGAACGCACCATCCAACGCCAACTGAACCTTGAAGATGAACGCGTACGCCGCGGATCCGGGGTGACGGTGGACGTGTTACAGGCTAAATCACGCCTGCAAATCGCCAAAGAAAGACGCGTTGGGTACGAAGGATCTCTTGCCAACGCCATTAGCCGTTATGAACAGGTGTTTGGTCATGTGCCGCAATTGGCCGAAATGATCGACCCGGCCCCGCCCGCCGAGGTCATTCCGTCAAGCCTTGCGCGCGCCATTGAAATTAGCCTAGCGGAAAACCCGGCCCTGGCTGGCGGTGCTGCCACCGTAGAAATCGCCCGCGAACGGCGCACCCAGACGCTAGGCTCTCTGTACCCGACCCTCGACTTGGTCGGGTCCGCTAACTACGAACGACAGAACAATACCGTGGAAGGTATCCGCCGCGATTATTCCGTGGCGCTGTCGGCCAACTGGGACCTGTTTACCGGTGGCTCGACCTTAGCACAGGCGGAAAGAAACGCCTTCGACTACCAAGCCTCCATGGACAATTACGACTTTACCACCACCAAAGTCATCGAACAGGCGCGTATCGCGTGGCAATCCTTAGTGACCTCACTTGAACGCAAGGAGCTTCTGGGCAACGCCGTGAACATCGCTGCCGAAGTGTTCGACAGTCGTAAGAAGCTGCGTGATGCTGGTAAGGAAACCGTGATCAACGTGTTGGACGCCGAGAACGAAGTGAACAACGCACAAATCAACTACACCACCGCCAGCTATGACCAGCGGCTAGCGATTTATCAGTTGCTTCTAGCCATGGGACGCTTGGTACCCGATTATATGATTTCTGAGCGTTAAATTATTGCGCGCGGGGCGCTACCCGAACGCCGTCGGTGACCCGGTCGGATGGATGCAATACCACTTGGTCGCCAGCCTTTATACCGGACATAACCTCACCAAAATGCGCATTCATGTGGCCCACCTGAACTTTGGCTAAGCGCGCGCGGCCATCATTAAAAACGATCACCGCCCAGCCCTCCCCGGCCCGAAACAATGCCGACATGGGGGCCTTCAATACGTCGTTAGCAGACCACTCCAGGACTCCCACCTCAACGCGAAATCCGTGACCTAAGGCCTTTGGTGCCGGGCCGGCTAGGTCAATAACCACGTCCACCCGTTGCTCTTCGATGCCCAGTACCGAAACCTTGGTATAACCGGACGGCTCGACCCGGCGCACACGGCCTTGCAAATCAGTCCCTCCCCAATTGGTGATGAGAACCTCGGCGCCTTCACTGAGGCGTGCGGCATCACTGGTCAACAGGTCCACCACGACCTCAAGATCGTGCGGGTCACCGACTTCCAACAACGGCGCACCAGCCTGCACCAGCCCCTCGCTTTCGATCAGTACGCGCAACACTTGGCCGTCCACCGGAGCGGTCAACGCCATGCAGCAATCGCCATCTTTACCGCCGCCACTGGTGGGGGTTATCAAGCGGGCGCGTGCGTTTTCCAATTCATGCTGGCGCACCTTGGCGGTGGCTTCCCCACTTTTCACCGCCGCCTCTCGGGTCGCGACCTCCAACTCGGCCATGTCCAAAGCGCGTTGGGAAATCGTCTCATTTTGGCGCAGTTGTACGGCGCGCGACAACTCAGAGCGGGCGAACGACAGCTCGGCCTGGGCGCGATCAACTTCGGCTGCGGCTAGGGTCAACGCGTCTTCTGCCGCCTGCACCAAGCTCGCAGCTTCGGCGCGGCTGCGCTGATCCAAGATGGAAGGGTCGGCAGGCTCGATAACGGCCAGAACGGTTTTTCCAGCCTGAACCGGATCGCCGGGATTAGCTTCGATGCGCAACAACAACCCCGCCACAGGTGCGGACACGGAATAGACATCGCGCACCCGGGTGCGGCCTTCGCCTTCGATGCGCACCGACATGGGGCCACGCTCGATTTGGCCTAAATCGACTGGTACGGCGGCGGGGGCGAACGCCCAGGCGATGAACGCCGCCAACAGGGCCGACGCTATGCCCCAAAACAGGTAGCGTCCGGCACCGTGCAATTTACCATGTTCAGTCGCAGTCATGCGTTACTCATCCTCATTCTCATTCCGGCATCTTTAGGGCCTGAACCAAATCCAAGCGCTGGATCAGGCGATAGATGACTGCCCCCGAAGCCGCCGCTGCTAGGGCGACCACCAGTACCGAAAAGCCGTAAGTCTGGCGCGACACCGCCAAGGGTATGCGATACAGATCCGTATCTAATGATACGGTCCATAACCACGCAAGGCCATAGCCCAAAGCCCCCCCCAGCGGCAGTGCTACCAAGGTCAGCAAAGCCAACTCGCCCAAGACGATGTAAGACACCTCGCCCTGGGTGAAGCCCAACACGCGTAAGGTGGCGATTTCAAAGGCCCGTTCCGACAACGATATCCGCGCCGCATTGTAAACCACCCCCACCGCGATCACGCCCGCGAACAATACATTGAATACGGTCATGATCATTACATTTTCCGCCATGGTTTCGCGGAACGCCCTGAGGCTGGTGCGTTTTATGACTACGCCGGAAATACCCGGGGTGTTTTTCACTGCTGTATAAAACGCGGTGCTGTGCAGTGCGTCCAGTTTCACATAGGCACCACTGATGCGGCCCTGTTCGTGCAATAATCGTCCCAATTGATGGATATTGATAAACGCTGGGCTACCCAGCAGAGTTTCGGACACCTGCACCACGGGCAGCACCAACACCGGACGACGGCCCTCGGTGACCTCCACCACCACCTCGTCACCAAGCCCCGCTCCCAGAATTTCAGATAGCTTTTTGGATAGAACCAAACCACGATCTGGAATTTCCACGGCCTCAAAGTCGTTATCCAGTATGCGATTGAGGCGCGCGTCGGGTGTCAGACCTAACAAGCCTTCGCGGCGTTGGGCGGTGCCGAATCGCAACTTCGCGGACACTTGGCGAAATGGCTCGACATCGAGCACCCCCGGCAATGCCCCAATTGCGTCCAGCGCACGTGGCTCTTTGGCCTCAAGGAAGTTCACCATCGCGTCTTGGCGTTGGGCCTCGTTAAACTCGACGTCGATAAGTTTTTCCATCGAGTCAAAGAAAAACATCGATCCGATCAGCACCCCCACCGCGCAGGCATTGCCCAAAACCGTTATGCCGGAACGTAGCGGCCAGCGTACCAAGTGGCGCACGATCATGCGCGACAGCCCGGTGAAGTTTTTGACCAACCCTTCCAATGCCCCCCCTGAATAAACGGTGGGTGGCGGCGGCGACATGGCTTCGGCGGGAGGCACCCTCGCCCCCCGACGTACCGCCGTCTGGGTGCCGAGCAAGGCGGCGGCAAAGCTTACCCCAGCACCAATGGCAAACACCGATGGCGCAAAATGAAAGTGCAAAAATGGAAAGTGGTAAAATTTCTGGTACACCACTGACATGCCCCGGCCCAGCCATATTCCGCCACCAAAGCCTAACAGTACCCCCACCGCCGTGATGGCGAACACCAGCTTTAGGTAATGGACCGTAATGGCATTCGTAGAATAGCCGAACGCTTTGAGCAGACCAATTTCCGAACGTTCGGTCTGTATCCAACGCCCGACCACGACGTTGAGCAAAAAGGCCGCGATGGCTAAGAAGATCGGTGGGGCGAAGGTACCCATGTTACGCAGCTGTTTCAATTCGCCGGACACATACCAATCCGAAACCTGGCGTGCACGCACGTATGCGCCCTGGCCGCCATAAGGTTCCAATACTTGGTCCACCTGCGCAATGACGGCGGCGGCATCGGCCCCTGGCTCCAAACCGATAATCACGTCGTTAAACGCGCCTTCGATATCAAATGCAGCCTCGAGGGCTTTGCGCCCCATCCACAGGATGCCGAAGCGTTTATTATCAGGCATCATGCCGCCTGGTTCCAGCGCGTAGATGTATTCCGGCGACAGCACCACGCCTGCAATGGTGAGTGCGCGTTTGCGTCCGTTCACCACCGCAGTAACATGCTCGCCAGGTTGCAACCTGTGAGCCTTAATAAAAGCCTCATTCACAAGCACCTCGTCATCTCGCCCCGGAGCCAGCCAACGCCCCGACACCAAGTGCAGGCGGTTTAAGTTGGGCGCGTTGCCGATGGAATAGGATATCACCTCGCCCTGCACCGGCTCGACAATGCCCGGCATGTCCAAGGTGACGAACTGCTTGATGCGCGTTTGCACAAAGCGTACTCCGGGCTGGTTTTCAACACGCTTGCCCACCGCGTTAGGGGCGCGTTTCAACGGTGCAAATATATCGGCAAAGCCATAGCGTTCATAGTACGCGGCGCGGGTCTCATCCATGGATTTGAGCATCCCCTCGCTCATCACGAACATGGCCACGCCCGCAGCAATCACCATCGCGATGGCCAGGGCCTGAGCCCACATCGCGCCCAAATCGCGCAGCATCTTTCTGTCTAGAACTTTGAATACGGACATCACCATGACAGTTCACCCGGACTTTTCTTGGTGGCGTTCTCGCGAATTTCCTGGATGCGCCCGTCACCGATCACGACCACCCGGTCGGCCATGTCGGAAATGACCGCATTGTGGGTAATGACCACCGTGGTCGCTCCCAATTGGGCATTGGTAGCGGCGATGGCTTGCAACACCAAAATTCCCGTTTTGCTGTCCAACGCACCGGTGGGTTCGTCACACATTAAGATGTTGGGCCGCTTTGCGATGGCCCGGGCAATGGCGACACGTTGTTGTTCTCCGCCTGAAAGTTCTGCTGGAAAATGGTCCATGCGGTCACTAAGCCCCACCATGTCCAACGCCTCTCTAGGGGACATGGGATCGGCGGCAATTTCGGTCACCAGCTCGACATTTTCACGCGCAGTCAACGACGCCACCAGATTATAAAATTGAAAGACAAAGCCCACATGGTTGCGGCGGTAAAGCGTTAGCTCGCTGTCGCTCAGGGTGGTTAAATCTTGGCCCTGAAATTCCACCGTGCCAGACGTGGGCCGGTCCAGGCCGCCTAAGATGTTGAGTAACGTTGACTTGCCGCTACCACTGGCACCGAGCAACACCACCAATTCGCCTTGGTGCAAATCTAAGTCCACCCCCGCCAAGGCCGGGACTTCGACCTCGCCGGTAAAGTAGGTTTTAAACAAATCTTGTGCTTGTAGGGTTGGAGCCATTTCGGTCACGCGCTATCCCTAAGCTTTAAGAAACACTGCCCCTACATACTACCATGAGTTAGGCGACGTTCCCATCATCTCCAGCGGTCGAACGACTCTTGCTCACAGTGGGGGTTTTAGCTGAATAAATCTCAAATTATTTTGCGGCCCAATTGCCAAGCACCCTAAACATGAACGTATAAATCATTTTATTTCAATAAGTTACACCATGTTCCAGGACCAAACATAACGCCCCGTTCAGCTAACCTTCAGTTTCAGTTCAGTCTCGGTTCAGAGGGCGTATGCGAATATCAGGTCAACAATTTGGAGCGGCCAGCTTGATACCCACTTGGGACCAACCGGGCCGCAAAAGAACACCAGAAGGAGATGAACCATGAAAGTTCGCGCTCAAGATAAAATTGAAAGCCTCCGCATTGCCATCGGTGGCGCCGCCATCGTAGCCGTTGTCAGTTTGACTTCCGTTGCAGCCGCCGTCCTCGGCCTGGCGCAAATGGCATAAAGAATTATCCCTCCCTCCCCCCCGAGAGATAATAACGGGAAACCGGTTTCCCCCCTCCCTAGCAACCGGTTTCCCACCCCACGAAAACAAACCGAGATAATCCCCGGCCTCAGTGCCGGGGATTATTTTGTCGCGAACACAATGCCGCCCTATACTCTGGTTCTATGATTGGAGAGTTTTAACCATGACGGACCCGACCCAGCCGCACATCGCCGTCGTATGTTACGCCCCCGGTCAGCCGGTGCGCGAGGTGTTTGAGGCTTTTGCCGCCCAATTAAAAGGGCAAGGCGTGGACGTCCATGGTCTGTTGCAAGAAAAGCTTTTTGGCACGGAGGGTGGGTGCACCGGGGTGGACGCCATCGACATTGCCACCAACCAACGCATCGCCCTGTCGCGCCCCACCCGTTACGAACGGGATCACAAGGTGTGCAGCCTGAACTTAGGCCAATTGGCGGAGGCCACCGGCGTATTGCGCCGCGCCTTGGACCAAAATGCCGACATCGCGCTGGTGGAACGCTTTGGCAAAACCGAACGCGACGGCGGCGGTCTGGCCGACGATTTGATGGCGCTGATGGCCAGCGGCATGCCGACGGTGGTCAGCGTGCCCCAAGAAGAATTCGAGGCATGGCAAAAATTTAGCGGGGGTCTGGGCCAGGTTATCCCGTGTGATTTGGCTGCCCTCACCCAGTGGTGGGAACCCGACTAGTCCGCCAACGGCGATGGCCCGCCCGTGGCCCAATCCAAAAGTTCCACCGTGTGCACCACCTGAACGTCTGAATATCCGGCAATCTGAATGAGGCAGCCGATGTTGCCGGTGGCGATGACCTCTGCGTCCAGCGCGTCCAGGGCAGAGGCCTTCTTGCGCCCTAACTGATCAGCCAATTCCGGCTGCATGAGGTTATAGGTCCCCGCCGAGCCGCAGCACAGGTGCGCGTCTTTAGGCTGCGCCACATCAAACCCAGCCTGTTGCAATAAGTCCGCTGGCACGTCGCCGATTTTCTGGCCGTGTTGCAGCGAGCACGGCGCGTGGTAGGCGATGCGCGGCTTGGCAAAATCTTCAATGCCTTGCAGTCCCAGTTCCGCCACCACTTCGCTAACGTCGCGCGCCATGGCGGAAATCTTGGCCGCGCGTTCGGCCCATGCGGGGTCGTCTTTGAGCATGTGGCCGTAGTCCTTCACCGTCGTACCGCAGCCCGACGCGGTGATGGCGATGAGGGTAGGGTCGGCGCGCTCAAACGCCTCAATGTTGGTGCGCGCCTGGACCAAAGCGGCGTGTTCCTTACCCATGTGATGGACCAGCGCGCCACAGCATCCGACACCGTCCGGCTCGGCCACATCCGCGCCCAGGCGTGACAGCAGGCGGGCGGCGGCGGCGTTGATACGGGGCTGCAAAACCTTTTGCGCACATCCGGGCAGCAGCGCCACGCGCATGCGGGCGTCGCCTTCGGCCTTAACCTGCACGGGCTTGGCGGAGGCGGGCAGGCGCTTAGGCGCCATGGACACCATACCCTTGAGGCGTCCGGGCAGCAGCGCCCTGAACGGCTGGGCCAGACGTGCACCCATCAAGGATAAACGAAACAATCCGGCATTGGGCAACACCAGCGCCAAGATCCCGCGCAATAGGCGTTCAGCCATGGGGCGAGTGTAGGTGTCTTCGATATGATTGCGCGCATGATCGACCAGATGCATGTAATCGACCCCTGACGGACAGGTGGTCATGCACGACAAACAACTGAGACAGCGGTCCACGTGCTTCACCACCTTTGCATCGGGTACGCTGTCTTTTTGCAACATTTCGCGCATCAGATAAATGCGTCCACGCGGGCTGTCCAATTCGTCACCCAACAACACATAGGTCGGACAGGTGGCGGTGCAGAACCCGCAATGCACGCAGGTGCGCAAGATATCGTTGGCAATTTTCAGCGGTGGCTTTTCTAACTGATCGGGACTGAAGCGTGTTTCCATAATCAGCCCCCCATCCGGCCAGGGTTGAAAATGCCAAAGGGATCGAAGCCCGCGCGTACGCGCTTGGTCAGTTCCGTCAGGGCATCGGCTTGGGGATGGAAGACCGAGGTGGCGGTACGCACGTCGTCTGCGGCCCGTATGCAGGTGGCATGACCGTCTGCAAAGCCCCCCCGCACCCGCGCGGCATGGGCATCGTTCGCCGGGTCGAACGCCAGCCACACCAGGCCACCGGCCCAGTCCAACAGGTATTCGCCGCCCAGCCGTTCGCCTAAGGCCGGGCCTTCGCTTGAGGCTACGGAAATGCGCCAGATTTGTTTGCCTGAATCGAAATAGGAAACGTCGCGGATTTCCGCCCACAAGGTCTGGGTGTTGGTGGTGTGCAGTTCTTCGACACCCGTGCCCAACGGCGCCAGCAAGGTGCGCAGGGCTTCACAGCGCACGTCAACAGACGGTGCCGGGCCTTCAACCCGCACGCAGGTGACGTCTGCGCCCGCATTTTTCACATAGTCCACGCGAGATCGCGCGGCAACGGCCTTGAGCAGGTGCGCGCAGCCGGAAATTTCATGGGGGCTGCATTGCGCCGCGATGAGGGCCCGGGCCGCGTCGGAGGCACCGAACAAAAGCACGGTGCGGGATTTTTCTGGCTTGGGCAGAACCTTAAACGAGACCTCGGTCATCACTGACAGCGTGCCCATGGAGCCCGCCATCAGCTTGGTGAGATCAAAGCCGGTGACGTTTTTCACCACCCGCCCGCCGGACTTGAATGCTTCACCGCGGCCGCTGACGCCGTGAAAGCCCAGCATGTGATCGCGGGCCGCTCCGGCCTGCAACCGCCGGGGACCGGAAGCATTAGCCGCGAATATACCGCCCACGGTGCCGCCATTCGTGCCGTACAAGCCCTTCGGCTGCCACGGCTCGAACGCCAGCATTTGGTTGGCGTCGTTCAAGGCGGCCTCGACCTCGTCCAGCGGCGTGCCTGCGCGTGCGGTCATGATCAGTTCTTGAGGCTCATAAAGTGTGATACCGCTTAAGGGCGACATATCCAGCACAGTATTCGCCACCACCGGGTGGCCATAACCCCGCTTGGTGCCGTGACCGATAATTTCCAGCGGAGCTTTGTTCGATGCCGCCCACTTCACGGCCTCAAGAACTTGGTCATCCGTTTCGGGTTTGATGATGTCGACCATGCTTAAAACCTTGGAATATCGGGGAACGGCAGCCTGCCGCCCGACACATGTATTTTGCCCATCTCGGCACAGCGGTGTAGGGTCGGATAGACCTTACCGGGGTTTAACAATCCGCCGGTATCGAACGCACACTTCAGACGTTGTTGTTGCTTGAGATCATCTTCGGTGAACATCTCGCCCATCAGGTCGCGCTTTTCAACGCCGATCCCGTGTTCGCCCGACAGCACGCCGCCGACCTCGACGCACAGCTTCAATATGTCCGACCCGAAGTGCTCGGCCTTTTCCAGGTCGCCCGCCACATTGGCGTCGAACAAAATTAACGGGTGCAGATTACCGTCGCCGGCATGAAACACATTGGCGACGCGGAGATTGTACTTGGCCGATAGTTCGGTCAAGCGGGTGAGAACCTGAGGCAATTGATGACGCGGAATGGTGCCGTCCATGGTCAGGTAATCAGGCGAGATGCGCCCTACCGACGGAAACGCCGACATGCGGCCCTTCCAAAACTGTTCGCGCTCGTGGTCCGATTGACTGACGCGCAAAAAAGTCGAGCCTGCCGCCTTGGCGATGTCTTGGATGCGCCCGGTCAGGTATTCGACCTCGGCCTCAGGTCCATCAATTTCCAGCACCAGCAAGGATTCAACATCCAGCGGATAGCCGGAATCGACAAACCGCTGCATGGCGTCGATAGCCATCTTATCCATCATCTCCATAGCGCCCGGAATAATGCCCGCACCAATGATCTTCGCCACGCAATCGCCGCCCGCCTCGACCGTGTCGAAGCCCAGCAACAGGGCGCGTTGGGCGGCAGGCTTTTTCAAGATGCGCACGGTGACTTCGGTGATCACACCCAGCAGGCCTTCGGACCCGGTGATCGCGCCCAGCAGGTCCAGCCCCCCTGCGTCCATGTGTTTGCCGCCCAGACGCACGATCTGACCGTCCATCAATACCATTTCCACGCCCAGAACATTGTTGGTGGTCAGGCCGTATTTCAGGCAATGCATACCGCCCGCATTTTCCGCCACGTTACCGCCGATGGTACAAGCGATTTTCGACGACGGGTCCGGGGCATAGTAAAAGCCCCGATCCGCCACGGCGTCGGTGATGCCCATATTGGTGACCCCCGGCTGAACCGTGACGCAGCGGTTGTCATAATCAATGTCGAGTATTTTTTTGAATTTGCCCAGTCCCAACGTCACGGCATCGGCCAGCGGCAATGCGCCCCCCGAAAGCCCGGTCCCAGCCCCCCGCGGCACCACTTTGATGCCCAGATCGAAACAGGCTTTGAGAATCTTTGAGACTTGCGCCGTGGTTTCTGGCAGCACCACCACCATGGGCAGTTGCTTGTAGGCCATCAGGCCATCGCATTCGAACACCTTAAGCTCGTCTTCGTCGACGATAACACCTTCGCCGGGGACGATGGCCCGCAGGCGGCTGATGATGTCCGCACGCCGGGCAATGATGCCTTGATCGGGTGCGGGCATTTTCATTGGGCGGCGGCTCCTGCATCCAGGCGTTTCTTTTCGGCGTTTAAGTCCTGCGCGTCGGTCCAGAACCCTTGCATGGCGTCGGTTAGGCGGCGGCCCTGTTCTTCGTTCGCCGTTAAACCAATGATGATCCACGCTAAGGCGGTCAGCGCCAACATCACCTTGAACGCCGTCGCCACGCGCGGCTTGGCCATAAAGGTGCGTATCCGGTCACGGTTTTTCGCATAGGTTTCCATCACCCATACGATCATGGAAAACGGTACGCGCAGGTAGGCTTTCAACCCGGCAGGCAAACCCGTCATAACTGTTTCTCCACCAACATTAGGACACGCGCTCTACGCTTACGGTGTCACCGGGATGTACAGAGGCAAGCATCTTAACATCTTCGACCGCGCGCGCCCACACGTTAGCCGCCGATGCCAACCGCAGTTCGTCACCTATAGAGACCGGTGTCGCACCAAAAGCTATGGCAATACAGTTTCCAGCCATCCAAAAGGCGACCTCGCCGGGTTCCATCACGTCGCGGGCATCGGATTCGCCGGGGCTTTCCACCGGGGTATCGAAATACACTTCGTCGCCCCAGGTCTGGGCAGAGGCCTCAAAGGGTGCGGCGGCGTAAAGGGCCGCTGCGGTGGGGGTGTCGAGAAGCTCAACGTGCAGCACAACCGCGCCCATGGTGATTTTCAGCATGCTCATGCTTTTAACCCTCAATGATAATGGCGCGGAAATCGTTGACGTTGGTAAGCGTCGGCCCGCTCATCACCAAGTCGCCAATGCCTTGGAAATAGCTATAAGCGTCGTTGCCCGCAAGGAACACCTTGGCGTCTAGCCCCTTGGCCGCACCGCGCGCCAACGTATCCGGGCCTATCATTGCGCCCGCGTTGTCTTCGGACCCGTCAATGCCGTCGGTATCGCAGGCAATGGCATGGATGCCCGGATGACCGTCAAGGCTAACCGCCAAGGCGAGCAAGAATTCTGCATTGCGTCCCCCGCGACCGCCCTTGGTGCGCACGGTAACGGTGGTCTCGCCGCCCGACAATAACACCGCTGGGGCTTTTAACGGTTGGCCGTGGGTCGCCACTTGGCGGGCAATGGCGGCGTGAACCTCAGCCACATCGCGGGCCTCGCCCTCTATACGATCTGACAGGATCATCGGCGTATAGCCAGCTTCGGTCACGGCCAACGCGGCGGCTTCCAGCGACATCTGCGGCGTGGCAATCAGTACGTTTTCAACCCCGTCAAAGCGTGGATCACCGGGCTTGGGCGTTTCATCCGGTTCGGCATTCAGCAGCGCGGTGATCGCAGACGCAGGTGTAATGGCGTACTTTTTCAAAACCTCACGGGCATCGGCATAGGTCGACGGATCGGGTACCGTCGCCCCCGATGCAATGGACGACAGGTCGTCGCCCGGCACGTCGGAAATGATCAGCGACACCACGCGCGCCGGATGGCACGCCATGGCGAGGCGTCCGCCCTTAATCGCGGACAGGTGCTTGCGCACGCAATTCATTTCCGTGATCGTCGCCCCTGAGCGCAACAACTGATCGGTAAGGTTGGCTTTGTCTTCAAGAGTGATGCCGTCGGCTGGCAGCGACAGCAACGCCGAGCCTCCGCCGGAAATCAGGCACAGCACCAAATCGTCTGCGCTCAGACCCTGAACCGTTTCCAGTATCCGTCGGCTCGCGTCCAGGCCTGCCTGGTCGGGGACCGGGTGGCTGGCTTCTAAGACTTCAATTTTTTGTGTCGGTGTCGAATGGCCGTAGCGGGTGACGACAAGGCCTTCAAGCGCGCCGGACCAGTTGTCTTCGACCGCGCGCGCCATGGCGGCGGCGGCTTTGCCCGCACCGATAACGACCGTGCGGCCTTTCGGGGGTTCCGGCAAAAAAACGCTTAAGCACTTTTGCGGCAAGGCGGCGTCGGTCGCGACGTCAAACAGGTGGCGCAATAATTCGGGTGCGGGTGTGACCATGCCTAAAATTCACTGCCAGTTTAAACGCAAGGAGTGGACTCCTCCCTTGACGATACTAACATCGACAAGGGAGGGAGTCCTGGGGAGGTCGCAGTTTTAACTTATGACAATCAAGCGACGTCGTGGTCGGCCAGCTTTTCCAACGCACGGACCATGGCGGAGTGATCCCAGCCCGCACCACCAGCCGCCTTACAGGCACTGAACAGTTCCTGTGCGGTTGCGGTGTTGGGCAGAGACACGCCGATTTCACGCGCCGACTGCAAGGCCAAGTTCAGATCTTTTTGGTGCAGTTCGATGCGGAAGCCCGGATCGAAGGTGCGTTTGATCATGCGTTCGCCGTGTACTTCCAAGATTTTCGACGAGGCAAAGCCGCCCATCAGGGCTTCGCGCACCTTGGCCGGGTCTGCACCGGCTTTGGACGCAAACAGTAGGGCTTCGGACACGGCTTCGATGTTCAGCGCCACGATGATCTGGTTAGCAACTTTACAGGTCTGACCCACACCATTGTCGGTGCCGACCAAGGTGATGTTCTTACCCATCAGGTCGAACAAAGGCTTAGCAGTGTCAAAAGCGGCCTGTGGGCCACCGACCATGATGGTGAGCGCCGCATTTTGCGCGCCCACTTGACCACCGGATACCGGGGCGTCCAGATACTGGCAATCAAGTTCGTTGATCTTGGCCGCGAACACCTTTGTCGCTGTCGGCGAAATGGAGCTCATATCGATGACCAGCTTGCCAGCCGAGAGACCTTCTGCCACGCCATCGGTGCCGAACAGGACGGCTTCGACGTCGGGGGTGTCCGGAACCATCAAGATAATGACGTCAGCCTGTTCAGCCACGTCTTTGGCTGACGTACATTCAACGGCACCGCCGTCTAGGATGTCTTGCGGAGTCGGTTTGCTGCGCTTTTGCACGAACAGGTCGTTGCCGCCCTTTTGCAGGTGCGCCGCCATGGGGTAGCCCATGATGCCCAAACCAATAAAACCAATTTTAGCCATAACTGTATCTCCTAAATTTGAGGCTTAACCTTTGAGGTAAGCGTCGGCCCAGCCTAGGCCTGCCAAGGTGGTGGTGGCGGGCTTGTATTCACAGCCGATCCAACCGTCGTAACCAATCTTGTCCAAGAACCCGAACAGGAACGGATAATTGATTTCACCCGTGCCCGGTTCGTTACGACCCGGGTTGTCGGCCAACTGGATGTGATCAATGGAACCTAAGTGCTTTTCCATGGTCGGGGCTAAGTCGCCTTCCATGATTTGCATGTGGTAGATGTCGTACTGAACGCCGATGTTGTCAGAACCCGTAGCCGCAATGGCGTCGAGCGCCTGCTGGGTCGAGCTCAAGTAGAAACCCGGAATGTCGCGCGTGTTGATGGCTTCGATCACCAACTTGATGCCCGCAGCCTTCAGCTTGTCGGCGGCGAATTTCAAGTTTTCGATAAAGGTCTTATCCACGTCACCTTCCGCAGGGGCAATGCCAGCCAGGCAGTTGACCTGTTTGCAGCCCAAAGCGGTGGCGTATTCAATGGCTTTGTCGACGCCGGCCTTGAATTCGTCCACGCGGTCCGGGTGGCATGCGATGCCACGCTCGCCCGCACCCCAGTCGCCTGCGGGCAGGTTGTGCAAAACCTGGGTTAGACCAAACTGGTCCAAGCGTGCCTTTAAGTCGGCAGCCGGATAGTCATAGGGAAACAGATATTCCACGCCCTTAAACCCGGCCTTGGCGGCGGCTTCAAAACGATCAAGGAAATCCACCTCATTAAACATCATGGTGAGGTTGGCGGCAAAACGGGGCATTGCATCTACTCCAAATCTTAAGCGGTTTCTAGCTCATCCACGGGCAGGTCGATGACCTCTTCAAACTCGCCCACGCTGTCAAGCTCGGCGCCCATGGAGATATTCGTGACACGTTCCAAAATCAACTCAACCACGACCGGAACCTGATATTCCCTCATCCAAGCTTCGGCCTGCTTGAAGGCGTCTTGGATTTTGTCCGGCTCGGTGACGCGGATGGCTTTGCAGCCCAGGCCTTCGGCAACCTTGATGTGATCAACGCCATAGCCTTCGACTTCCGGCGAGTTGATGTTGTCAAATGCCAGCTGCACACAATAATCCATCTGGAAGGCGCGCTGGGCTTGGCGGATCAGGCCTAAGTATGAGTTGTTCACCACCACATGGATATAGGGCAGCTTGAACTGCGCACCGACGGCCAACTCTTCGATCAAGAACTGGAAGTCATAGTCGCCTGAAAGCGCCACGATCTTGCGATCCGGATCGGCGGCACGCACGCCCAAGGCTGCGGGCAACGTCCAGCCCAGCGGACCCGCTTGACCGGCATTGATCCAATGGTTGGGCTTATAGACGTGCAACATCTGCGCGCCTGCAATCTGCGACAAACCGATGGTGGTGATGTAGCAAACGTCTTGGCCGAACGCGTCGTTCATTTCCTGATACACGCGGTGCGGCTTCATCGGCACGTTGTCGAAATCGGTTTTGCGCAACATGGTGCGCTTGCGATCATTACAGTCTTTGGCCCAGGCGCTGCGGTCTTTAAGCTTGCCCGCAGCCTTCATGTCCTTAGCGACTTCGATAAACATCTCAAGTGCCGCCTTGGCGTCGGACACAATACCCAAATCGGGGCAAAAGATGCGGCCCACCTGGGTGGCTTCAATGTCCACGTGGACGAACTTACGACCTTCAGTGTACTTATCGACGGAACCGGTGTGGCGGTTGGCCCAACGGTTGCCCACGCCCATCACATAATCGGACGCCAGCAGCGTTGCGTTGCCATAGCGGTGCGACGTCTGCAAACCGACCATGCCCGCCATCAGCGGGTGGTCGTCGGGGATCGTGCCCCAACCCATCAGGGTCGGAATCACGGGAACACCGACCAATTCGGCGAATTCGACCAAGGCGTCTGAACCGTCGGCATTGATAATACCGCCACCGGCGACGATTAATGGGCGCTCGGCGTCTTGCATCATTTCGATGGCCCGTTCGGCTTGGACGCGCGTGGCCTTTGGGAGACTCACGGGCAATGGCTCATAGGTGTCGATGTCGAACTCGATTTCCGTCATCTGCACGTCAATGGGCAGGTCAATCAGCACCGGACCCGGACGGTCGGAGCGCATCAACTGGAATGCTTTTTGGAAAACGCGCGGCACTTGGGCTGCTTCGCGCACGGTGACCGCCCACTTGGCGACCGGCTTGGCGATGCTTTCGATGTCGACGGCCTGGAAGTCTTCCTTATGTAGCTTGGAAATCGGTGCCTGGCCGGTGATGCACAAAATCGGAATGGAATCGGCTGAGGCCGAATACAGGCCGGTGATCATATCGGTGCCCGCCGGACCCGACGTGCCGATGCACAGGCCGATGTTATCGGGATTTGCGCGGGTATAGCCTTCGGCCATATGGGACGCGCCCTCGACATGGCGAGCGAGAATGTGGCGGATAGATCCGGCCTTGTTCATGGCAGAATAGAACGGATTAATCGCAGCACCCGGCACGCCGAATGCAATATCAACACCTTCACGTTCTAAAACCTTAATAGCGGCATCAACCGCCGTCATGCGTGCCATGATGCATCTCCTCGTTTTTTTATTATGTGTTGAAATTATGAATACAGATTTAGACCTGAAAAGCCCGTTTCACAACGAAAATGATATTGTTTCCCGCATAGCGGAATTGCCATATTTTACTTTTTATTTTCAACCTTGTAGTTGCTATAAAGCATGTGAAATTTAGCTTTCTATTGGCAAAATTCGGTATTGCCGCGCGTCCACGAGGGTGTACGATGCGCGGACTTAGAGATCGATAAGGAGAATGACCGTGCTGACCATCGAACGCCTGTCCCATGCGGACGCGCAAATCATCATTGAAGGCGTCCACGCCAAGGCCCAAGATTTAGGCGTGGCCATGTGTATCGCAGTGGTGGATGAGTCCGGTTTTTTGATTGCGTTCAAGCGCATGGATGGGGGCAAGCCGCTGTCGACCACCTTAGCCCAGGACAAGGCTCACACCGCCGCGATCTCGCACCGCACCACCGCCTTTTATAACGAGCGCAACATACCGGGCGAACTTCTGTTCGGTATCCACATGGCGGCGCAGGGGCGTTTTTCCACCGTCGGCGGCGGCATTCCCGTCGAAATAAACGGCGTCATCGTCGGTGCGGTTGGTTTGTCCGGCGGCGCGCCCGAACAAGACATCGCCTGTGCCGAAGCGGGCATCGCGCACTTTCTTGTCAGCCAGCCTTAAGCTGAAGAAAACTTAGATTATTTGCTCAACCTGCCCTTCACATGGGACGGAATTTTGCCGCCCATTGCAGCGGTAATTTCAGCGGCGGTCTGGGTCACCATCGAACCCAAGACTGGGAAGCGTTCATCACCGACGCGTGCCATTGGGCCAGAAAGCGACACCGCCGCCATCGGTTCGCCAAACTCGTCATAGATGACCGACGCCACGCACCGCAGGCCGATACAATGCTCTTCATCGTCGCGGGCATAACCGGCAGCACGGACTTCTTCGATTTCGCGGAACAGCTTAGCCTGATCAATAACGGTCTTATCGGTGGCGCGTTCGAATTCGCGCATCTGAATGAACTTGCGCCCCTTATCTTCGGGCATCGCCGCTAAAATAGCCTTGCCCACGGCGGAACTGTGAATGGGGACGCGTGAACCGGGCTTGGCCTGCACGCGCATCATCTGGCGACATTCCACCTGTGCCAAATAGATGCATTCGCCCTGGTCCGCGACGGCTAGGTTCGTGGTCTCGCCACTTTTTTCCATCAGTGCCACCATGAAAGGACGGGACGTCGCAATGATTTCGCGCGAGCGCACGAATGCATTGCCAATGATGAAGGCCTGGACCCCTATCTTCCACAGCGATTGATCGCCATCGAAACGTACATAGCGTTCGTGCTGCAAGGTGGTGAGCAGACGGTGCGTCGTCGACAAGGGCAACTTCGCACGCTGCGAAATGTCGGTCATGGTCATGCCATGATCGTCATCGGCGATGATGTTTAAAATTGATAAGGCCCGGCATAACGACTGCACCTGGCCGCCACCTTCACGGGGGGACTTGGTGGGCGAACCCGACGTCGTCTTAGGTCCGGGCTTGGTGCGCGCCTTGCGCTTGATTTCTTTGGCCATTGTCTATATCCACGATACCTAGATAACACTAAGCTACTGTTATATAATAAAATATTTCCATTCTTCCACATTATAAAAGATACTTTCATTTTTGTCTTTAGGAAATCTTTGGTCCGATATAAACTTTTCCAAGCGACGGCATTTCACGCCTCCTTTAAACATCTCATGGATTTAGATCATGTCCCCTGCTCACAACCTGCCCCTAACTGGGCGCACCATTGGCTTCGTCGGACTAGGCCTGATGGGCAAGCCCATGGCCCTCAACCTCCATGCCGAAGGGGCAGCGCTTTACATCAACAACCGATCCCAAGGGGTGGTTGATGAGTTGACGGCAGTTGGCATGCATCGTGCGCCAACACCCGCCGATACGGCGCGGCAGGCCGACACCGTCATCGTGATGCTTCCCGACACGCAAATGGTTGAAACCGTATTGTTTGGCAAAGGTGGCGTAGCCGAAGGCGTTGGACCGAATAGCCTGATAATCGACATGGGCACCACCGAGGCCACCGCCACGCGCAACTTCGCCGCACGCATTGAAAAGCTTGGCGGTGCTTACGTTGATGCCCCCGTTTCCGGCGGCACCATAGGGGCTGAAACCGGCACACTGGTATTTATGGTCGGGGGGACGGACGCGGCCTTTAAACGTATTCGCCCGGTACTTGATGTGCTTGGCAAAAATGCCGTGCACGTCGGAGACGTCGGCGCGGGCCAGGTGGCCAAGGCCGCCAATCAGGTTATCGTCGGCCTGACCATCAGTGCAGTGGGGGAAGCCTTAAAACTGGCCGAGCGCGCAGGCGTGGATCCCGCCAAAGTGCGCGAAGCGCTTGGCGGTGGGTTTGCGGGTTCACGGATTTTAGAAGTTCACGGCCAACGTATGATCAACGGCGCGTTCGCCCCCGGCGGCAAATGCGTGACCCAGCGCAAGGACCTTCACCAAGCCCTGAAATTGGCGGGCGAATACGGTTTAAGCCTGCCCACCACGGCGCTGGTCATGGATCAATACGACCAAGTGATTGAGGCCGGGTTCGGCGAGTTAGATCACGCGGCGCTGATTAAGGTGCTGGAGCTTTAGAAGCTTCTGGATTCGCGGCCTTGCGCTCATCCCGCACACTTTCATAATAATCGTAAACGGCCATAGCGCCAATTATCACCACGATGATAATAAACGGTGTCGCACCGATAGATTGGGCCAAGCCGCCAATGAAGGCGAGAAACATGAGAATGCCAATAAGGCCGGTAATTGTGTTATCCATGAGGTCTATCCTTATACCATTTCCAAGTGTTTGGTCAGCCAACTTGCATTTCTAAACAGACGCGCATCATCGCCACGCGCGGCCACCAGTTGTACGCCCAGCGGCAGGCCCGATTCGCCCTGCAACAGCGGTAAAGTCATCGCCGGCATACCCGCAAACGTCCACAAGGTGGCGCATGCTGGATCGCCGGTGTTGTCCACACCGACGGGCGCTTCGCCCGTAGCCGCCGGCGTCAGTATAGCGTCGTAGTCTTCGAACATTCCCGCAAAAGCCTTGGCAAACATGGTCATGCGATCAAGCGCTAGGCTGTAATCGACGGCGTGAACCTTGCGTCCGCGTTCAATCATGGCGCTTAACTCAGGACTAAAAAGATCGGCGTTGCGTTGATAGTCATTGGCTAAGTTCTTGGCAATGTCGGCTTCCATGACCATGCGGTGCCATTCGAAGACTTCATTATAGACGTCGCCTAAGTCAATTTCATCGACCCGGTCACCCAAGACGTCGGCCAATTCGCCGAACGCTTCCTGGGTTCCATCGTCACACTTCGACCAAGCCGGGCCTTTGATGTAGGCGAACTTAGGCGGCATCGGCGGCTCTTCGCTAATTTTCGCAAGCAGGTCGGGACAGGGCAAAATCTTGGTGTCTGTATCCAGGGCGTCAAATCCAATAATCGCCTCGGCCACCAAGGCGGTGTCTTCTAAGGTGCGTGCAAACACGCCGACCTGATCCAAATTGCGCGAGGTGCGCAGAATCCGATGACGCGACACCAAGCCGAACGACGGCTTATAACCCACCACGCCGCAGTACGAAGCCGGACGAATGACCGAGCCATTGGTCTGCGTCCCCAGCGCCAGCGGCACCATGTTTGCGGCCACCGCGGCGGCGGAACCGCTACTGGACCCGCCCGGCGTGCGAGCTGGGTCATGGGGGTTGGTCGTTTTCCCCGGCGATAGCACCGCAAATTCAGCGGTCACGGTTTTACCTAAGACGATGGCCCCGGCCTGACGCAATTTGGCCACGACGGTCGCGTCTTCCACCGTCTTGCGGCCCGCATGTATGGAGCTACCGTATTGGGTGAGGTAGTCCTGAGTGTCAAAAATATCTTTGATGCCGACCGGCACGCCATGCAGCGGACCGATGGGCGCGCCCGAGCGGCGATGCAGGTCCGTCGCGCGGGCCTGTTCCAAGGCGTAATCAGAATCAATGCTGGCCCACGCCTGAACCGTACCGTCGACCTCCGCGATATGGTCCAGGCAATCTTGGACAAGTTCTTCCGCCGAGGCTTCACCCGCACGGAGCGTGCGCGCGGCCTCGGCGGCTGTGAGGTGGTTCAGGTTGGTCATTACTTTCCAAACAAATATTCAGGCAACCACAAGGCGATACCCGGGAAATTATACAGCAACACCATGGAGAAGATCACGATGCCTAAGTACGGCATAATGCCCTTGAAAATTTCTATCAGCTCCACGTCGTCCGGCGCCACGCCCTTCAGATAATACGCTGCCATCGCCATGGGCGGCGTGAGGAACGAGGTCTGCAAGTTCAACGCCACCAACATACCAAAGAACAGCGGATCAACGTTGAAGGTTTCCAGCATCGGCAGGAAGATTGGCACGAAGATAATGATGATCTCGGTCCATTCCAGCGGCCAGCCCAACAAGAAAATGGTGACTTGAGCCAAAATCAAGAAGCCAACGGTGCCGATATCCAGTGCTAAGAACCAGTCTTTGATGATGTCGTGACCGCCTAAGTATGAGAACACGGCGGCAAAGGTCCATGAACCGACGAACAACCAACACACCATGGCCGCTGTTTTCGCGGTGAGGAACACGGCCTCTTTCAAGCGAACCCAGCTGAGCGAGCGATAGATCGCGGCCAATACCAAGCCACCAGCAGCACCAACGCCTGCGGCTTCCGCCGGCGTTGCCAGGCCCATCAAGATTGACCCTAAAACCGCACCAATCAAAATGGCCAACGGAAAGAACGACGTCAAAAGTTCATACATAATTTTGCTGAACGGCACGTCGGAGGTATCGGGCTTTGGTGCCAATGACGGATTAAAATACGCCCGTGACACGACATAGATCATGTAGAAACTTGCCAACATCAGGCCAGGGAACATCGCACCCGCGTACAGGCGAAGCGGCGAAATTTCGGCAATCGCGGCGTACACAATCAGCATGATCGATGGCGGGATTAAGATGCCGAGGCAACCGCCCGCGCAAATCACGCCCGCAGCGTAGCTCTTGTCATAGTCCTTAGCCAACATAGCGGGAAAGGCCAGCATCCCCATCAACGTCACCACGGCGCCGATAATACCGGTGGCGGTGGCGAACACCGTACAGGTCAACAATGCGGCAACAGCCATGGAACCGGGTAAATTGCGCGCTGCCAACTGAAAACTGAAAAACAGCCTGTTCATAATATTGGCGCGTTCAACCACGTACCCCATGAATAGGAACAGCGGCACCGCCACCAGCACGTCGTTCGACATCACCGAGAACGTGTTCTGCACGAATAGGTCAAAGATTCGGTTATCGAACAGCGACTGCATACGCGAAGGATCGTAATAGGCGTAGTAGCCGAATCCGATGCCCATAGCGACCAGGGTAAAGGCAATGGGGAAGCCCAGCAGCACCACAAAGATGAACAGGCCGAGCATCATGAGAGCGATTTGGGGGTCGGTCATTAGTGCGTCTCACTCTTAATTTGCTGCAAATCTTCTTTTTCATGCAGCAGCATGGTTTCCGTTTCCTGAACGTCTTCGATGCGCGAGGGCCAAGCGCCGGTGCGGATGCACTGCACACAGCGTACGGCCTCGGCAAAGCCCTGCAACAACAGCAAGGTTCCGGAAATTGGAATCAGTGTTTTGAAAAAATAAATCTGAATACGGGCGGGGCTCGACCAGCTCACTTCCTTATAGAACCAAGAATCGGCGGCGAACGAATAGCCGTAATACACAAGCGCAAAAGCCCCCGGGAGCAAAAACACGATGTACAGCGTCAGATCAATACCAGCCTGCACCTTGACCGGCATCAAGCGATAGATCACGTCGCCGCGTACGTGCGCGTCCTGGGACAAGGCATACGCCCCGGCCATCATAAACAGCGCGCCGTACATCTGTACGCTCATGTCGAACGCCCAAGTGGTTGGAGAATTCAGTGCGTAGCGTACGAACACTTCATAGCAAGTTGCGAACGTCAGGACCACGATGCACCAGGCGAACGCACGCCCGGTCCAGGCGCTCAAGCTATCGATAAAATGTAGGAGACGGGTCATGCCTACGGCCTCAAATAAGAAGAAAGTTAAAGTTTAAGCTGTTGGGGCGACGCCTGTCAGCGCCGCCCCTCCAGTTTGGACCAAAACGGCCAAAGCCGATTTTACAGCTTGCCGTAGTAGTGTTCGTAAGCAAGCGTATAGTTCGGCGTGTTCAGCAGCTGGTAAGCGCCATAACGCTTAGCCCAAGCTTTCTGCGAAGCCACAACCTTAGCAAAGAACGGATCGGCCGCGCTGATGCGGTCAACAACAATGTCCCAAGCGTTGAGCTGATCAGCCATAACAGAGTCCGGTGTACGGTGAACGCGAACGCCGTACTCTTCTTTGAGCGAAACCAAGTCAGCGGAGTAACGCTCCATTGCTTTCCAAGCCATATCGCTGGAAGCCGCTTCGGATGCGTACTCAAGGATCGCACGCTGCTCACCGGACAACTTGTCGAAACGAGACTTGTTGAAGATGATTTCGAACGATTCCTGCGACTGGTGGAAGCTGCCCAAGTGATAGTCCTTGGAAACGTCCTGCATGCCGAAATCTTTATCAGACGTCGGATTGTTGAATTCAGCGGCGTCAATCAGGCCACTCTTCATTGCAGGCTGGATTTCGCCACCCGGCAACTGAACAACGGACATGCCCATTTCTTGCAGAACGTCGGCAGCGAGGCCCACGGTGCGGTACTTCAGGCCCTTCATCTGGGAAGAGTCCTTGATCTGCTCTTTGAACCAACCCAAAGGCTGAGCCGGCATCGGGCCGGAGAAGAAGCCAACCAGATCCAACTTCAACTTGTCATGCATGAGTTCGTTGTAAAGTGCACGACCACCGCCGTATTGAATCCAACCCATCAATTCGTTGGCGGACCAACCGAAGCAAGGGCCGGTGCCGAATAAGGATGCGACCGGGCTCTTGGAATACCAGTACGCGGTAACCAAGTGTGCGCCATCAAGAACGCCCTTGTGGACAGCGGTCTGCATTTCCGCAGTTTTCACCACGGCACCAACGCCCAGAAGGTCGATCTTCATCGAGCCGCCAGCCATTTCGTTGACGCGGTTGACATAATCCTGAGCGAATTCCAGGAAGATGCCGCCACCCCAAGCAGCCTGAACCTTCAACACATCGGTGGGCTTTGTAACAACCGCGGGAGCAGCCATTTTTTCAGATTTTGCTTCTTCTTCTTTTTTGCCGCAGGCAGCCAGGGCTGCTGAAGCGACAGCAACACCAGCAACAGCGCTGCCCGTTTTCAAAAACTTGCGGCGTGAAACGTCCTGGTCCTTAGAAATCTCTTTCGTCATGTGTAATTACCTCCCAAACACACGCACCGTCGTTCGGACGGTTGCGCCGGTCTCTCATCGCCGAAAATCCGCCGACTTGACCATAAAAACCCGCATCCAAATTATGGTTACGGGAAGCTAAAACTATACATCTCCACGCGCTCCTGCCACTTTTGTGACCAGCTATAACGCGTTCGCCTGCCTCCTCGCCCCCCCTTTTACGGGGTGTCTGTACTGGCTGGGGAGGCCCTGTTTCAATCACCAAACGTTTTGATCTTAAGGTGACGGTACGTCGCCCCAAAAGACGGGTCAACGCAAATGGTATACTTTTCCACGATACGAAAACAGAGCAAATAACACTGAAACTCCGTCAAAAATTGCGGCCTCCCAAGGCATTGATAAAGCGCATTTTTATCGGCATGCCGATATCTACCTAGGCAACTTGGTCCCCCGGTTCACGCCCCGCAAAAATGGCATCAAGGTTATCAAGGGCACGGAATCCCATCGCATCGCGCGTTTCCACCGTGGCGCTGCCCAAATGCGGCAATAAAAAGACGTTGTCGAGATCGCGGTATCCAGGGTGGATTCCATCCGGTTCCCCATTGAACACGTCGAGTCCCGCCGCATAGACCTTGCCCGATTTAAGCGCCGCCACCAAGGCATCGTCGTTGATAACCCCGCCGCGTCCGGTGTTGACGACGATGGCGCCATCGGGCAACAGCGCGATCCGCTCATCGTTCAACAACCCGGTTGTTTCCGGAGTGGCCGGGCAATTGATGGACAACACGTCGCAATGGGGTAACAACGCTTCGACCGTATCGTAATAGGTTGCCCCGCACTCTTGATCGCTATCCAAGCGATTGCGGTTGTAGTAGTGGACCTCCATGTCGAAGCCGCGCGCGCGTTTGGCCGCGACTTGACCCACACGGCCCATGCCGATCACACCGAAACGTTTGTTGGTGACTTGACTGCCAATCATGAAGGTGGGGCTCCAGTCTTTCCACGTCTGTGCGCGAACCATACGCTCGCCCTCGCTGGCACGGCGTGCCGCCCCCAGCATCAGCAAAATCGCAATCTCCGCCGTGGCATCACTCAGCACATCCGGGGTGTTGGTAACGATAAGGCCCTTGGCTTTTGCGGCGTCCACATCGACATGATCATAGCCCACCGAAAAGTTGGCGATGGCACAGATGTTATCTGGCAACCGCGCAATGACGTCAGCGGTGAACTTTTCCGTATGGCACGGCAAGATCGCATCCGCCTTGCCAGCCATTTCGATCATTTCATCCGCCGAATACAGTCGATCATCGGGGTTGAGGATGGGGCGGTAGTCGCGCAGCAATCGGGCCTCGACCGCGTCGGGCAATTTGCGGGTCACTAAAATGACGGGTTTGTCGCTCATGTCGCTCATGGGGAGTGTCCTTATATATATACGCCTAAATCTAAAACCGAAGACATAAGTATAGTGCGCGCGCGGCGCAGGCCCTACCCCCATATCTTCCGCATTATGGAATTGGTTTGCATTTTAGCAATGGAAAATGGACAAACGCGCCCGATCCTTCATAATTTTTATGCAGCCATAACGTTGCAATATGGAAGACATACTGATGACCCAGCGCATCGTCAAAAGCGGCCTGCAGATCACCCCCGTTCTCTATGACTTCCTGAGCCAGGAGGCCCTGCCCGGCACGGGCCTAGACGCCTTAGCGTTTTGGGAGTCCTTTGCCGAAATCGTTCACGATCTGGCTCCGCGCTATCACGTGTTGATGGAAAAGCGCGACGTCATCCAAGATGAGATTGACGCTTGGCATCATCGCCACAAAGGCCAACCCTTCGACGCTCAAGCCTACAAAAACTTTCTCATCGATATCGGCTATCTGTTGCCCGAAGGCCCGGATTTCGCCATCACCACTGAAAATGTAGATGCGGAAATCGCCACCATCGCCGGGCCGCAGTTGGTGGTGCCGGTGATGAACGCGCGCTATGCCTTAAACGCCGCTAACGCACGCTGGGGCAGCCTGTTCGACGCTCTATATGGCACCGATGCCATTGCCGAAAGTCCGGGCCTGGAAAAGGCTGGGGCCTATAACCCTCGGCGCGGCCAAGCGGTGTTCGCTTTTGCTGCCGATTTTTTGGACCAAGCTGCCCCCCTCACCAAGGGCAGCCACTCAAACGTCGTGAAGTATGCCCCCATCAGCGCGGGCGGACGCATGATCCTCACCGCAACACTGAGTGACGGGCGCGAAGCGGGCCTTAAAGACGAGACGCAATTCGTCGGCTACACCGAGACGCCCAACGTCATGTTGTTTAAGAACCACGGCCTTCATATTGAAGTGCACATAGATCGCAACCACCCCGTGGGCAGCACGCACCCGGCGGGCGTTAAAGACGTCTCCTTAGAAGCGGCCATGTCCACCATCCAGGACTGCGAGGATTCGGTGACCGCCGTGGACGCTGCGGACAAGGTCCAGGTGTACCGCAACTGGCTGGGACTGATGAAGGGCGACCTGACGGAGGACTTCGCCAAGGGCGACAAGACGATCACCCGCGCCCTCAACCCGGATCGCACCTACACGACGCCAGACGGCGAGGCGTTAATCCTGCATGGGCGCAGCTTGTTGCTGGTGCGCAACGTCGGCCATTTGATGACCACCGATGCAGTGCTCGACAAGGATGGTAAGGAAATCCCCGAGGGTTTCCTTGACGCTATCATCACCAGCCTGTGTGCCGTCCACGACCTCAAATCCACAGGGCCTATCCGCAATTCGCGAACCGGCAGCGTCTATATCGTCAAGCCGAAGATGCACGGGCCGGAAGAGGTGGCGTTCGTCAACATCTTGTTTCGACGCGTGGAAAAGGCCCTGGGGCTGGACAGTTTCACGCTTAAAGTCGGCATTATGGACGAAGAGCGCCGCACCACGGTGAACCTGAAAGAATGCGTGCGCGCGGTCAAAGATCGGGTGTTTTTCATCAACACCGGATTTTTGGATCGCACCGGTGACGAAATCCACACCTGTATGGAAGCGGGGCCGGTGGTGCGCAAGGACGACATGAAGACCCAGGCTTGGATCCAGGCGTATGAAGACTGGAACGTCGACATCGGTCTGGCCACGGGGTTCCAAGGCCGGGCGCAAATCGGTAAGGGCATGTGGGCCAAGCCCGACTGCATGGCGGAAATGGTGGCGACCAAGCAGGCCCACCCGCTGGCCGGGGCTAATACCGCATGGGTCCCCTCGCCCACCGCCGCCGTGCTGCACGCCCTGCACTACCACCAAATTGATGTGACGAAGGTTCAAGACGAATTGGTCGGACGCGCGCGCGCGAACCTAGACGACATTCTCACCTTGCCCCTGCTGGGCGGCGTGAACCTATCTGCCGAAGACGTTCAGGCCGAACTCGACAACAACGCCCAGGGCCTGTTGGGTTATGTGGTGCGCTGGATCGATGCCGGCGTGGGCTGTTCCAAGGTGCCAGACATCCACGACGTGGGTTTGATGGAAGACCGGGCGACCTTGCGCATTTCCAGCCAGCACATCGCCAACTGGCTGCGCCATGGCATCTGCACCGAGGCCCAAGTCATGGAAACGTTGCAGCGCATGGCCCAGGTGGTCGATCGGCAAAACGCGGGCGACCCGACGTACCGCCCCATGGCCCCGAACTTCGCGGACTCCATAGCTTTCCAGGCGGCTTGTGATTTGGTGTTTAAGGGGCGCGAGCAGCCCAGCGGCTACACCGAACCGATCTTGCATGCACGCCGCCGTGAAGTGAAAGCCGCAATGAACGGCTAAGATTTTCGGTCATTTGGCCTTGGCAATAAAGCCGTCGATATCACCGTAGAACTGCGGCTCGAATGCGCGGATTTTTTCGTCCGGCCAGTCCCACCAGGCAATAGCTTGCAGGGCTTTGATCTGCGCTTCGGAAAAGCGGTGCTTAACCACTTGGCCCGGATTGCCAACCACCACCGCATAGGCGGGAACGTCTTTCGCCACCACTGCACCCGCCCCGATAACCGCACCGTTGCCGATGGTAACGCCGCTTAAAATCATCGCCCGCGCGCCAATCCACACGTCGTGGCCAATGGTGACGCCGCCCTTGGACACGGCGTCTTGATTGCCTTGCCCTGGATGAAGAAGAAGGGTGCGCAACGGAAATGTGGTCGGTCTGTCCAACGCATGGTCGGCCTTGGAAAAAATTAGTACTTCAAGCCCGAACGAGCAGAAGCTGCCGACACTCACCGGTGCATCCTCGGACAAGCCTTGGATGGTGTTGCGATCAACGCCATAGGTGCCGCGACCGATGCTCACGTAATCAGGCAAGATATCACGGCTTTTTTCACCACCGAATACTCGCGCTATTTTGCTTAGAAGTTTAGACACACACCCACCCCAGCCAAAACACCGTCAATTTTCATAGCAGACCCCAGCGCGCGCGAAAGTGCAATATAAAATGAAAAGCCGCCCGGCTTATACCGGACGGCTATCATTAAACCCCAAGAGCGGCGTTGGGCCGCCAGAAGATCGTTTCACAAAATATAATCTAATTTTTGAGTTTTTGATAGGCCTCAAAAAGGCTTTCGCGCAATTCGTGTGTTGATTTAAAGCCGACCTCCTGGCGCAGACGGTCTACGCAAGCAACCAATTTCACCGGATCATCCGCCCGATCAGCAAAGGCACCGAGGTGTATCAGTTCCGGATGGCCCGAAATTTCTCCTAATATTGTAACGACTTCACCAATGGCGCAGCCTTCTCCACTGGCGATATTCAAGGCCCCGACAACATCGCTCATAAGTAGGGCCGCGAAGGCAGCACCCGCATCGCGCCCATCCATAAAATCGCGGATTTGGATGCCGGATGAGCACTCGGCTACGCGCCCTGCGGCCAGAGCAGACGCGACAGATGGCACCAAGCGCTTGGCACTTTCTCCCTCACCAAACAGCAAAAACAACCGGCCCCAGGCGTAGCTTAAGCCTGACTTCGCGGCATACTCAGCCAGCCACGCGTGCGTATCGACTTTACTCTGCCCATAGAGCGTATGAGGTTTGATCGGCGTCACGCCTTCGCGACACACCCCGTCGCCCAAATCCGTCCAGTCATACTCGGCACACGTTCCAGCCATAACAACGCGCGTGCCGCCGTTAGCCTGAAAGGCTTCAATCAAGCGTTGGGTGACCGCCTGCCATTCTGTATTTTCCGGCGCATTCCAAAAATGACCGTGCTCGGTCACCCAAGCCAAGTGCAACAGGTGCGTGGCTTGGACGTTATGCACAAGACTTTCAGCCGCCCCCGGTGCCAATAGATCGCAGGCATACCAGGTGACGTCGGATGATGTCTCTGGTACGGTGCGGGCCACGGCGTGAACGTCCAGGCCTTGATCCACCAAGGCTCGGACGGCTGATTTGCCAATCAAACCCGAAGCCCCAGTGATTAAAATACGTTTCATTCAAACCCCTTTAAAATCAGGATAAGCTGCATCGCGCTCGGACAGGAGTTGAGGCTCCAGAGGCCAGTTGATGGCAAACGCCGAGTCATTCCAACGCACCCCACGCGCCAAGTCGGCCACATACGCCTCACCCATCTGGTAATTGACCAACGTGTCGTCGGTAAGCGTAATGAAGCCGTGCGCGCAGCCGGGCGGCACGAACAGGGCCTTTGCATTATCCGCCGTCAATTCAACGCCCGCCCACTGGCAATACGTGTCGGATTCTGCACGCAGGTCCACCACCACATCAAAAATTGCGCCGCGCACGCAGCTCACAAGTTTGGGATCGGGCTTGGGTGCCGCTTGATAATGCAGGCCGCGGAGCGTTCCCTTATGGACATTATGCGACATATTGCTCTGCACAATGTCTAAGTCCAGGCCCGCGTCTTCGAAGTCCTGACGGCAGAACGTGCGGGCGAAAAACCCCCGCTCGTCGCCCAAGGGTTCGATCTCGACCAGGGCGGCCCCTTGAATTTTGAGGGAGGTGATATTCATCACCACACCTCGATTTTGGGCACAGCCACGACGAACTTGCCGCCCCAGGCGCGAACGGCGCTCAACTGGTCGGAAACTTCGGCGCGCAGGTTCCACGGCAAAATCAAAATGTAATCGGGTTTCGCGCTGTTGATGTGATCTACAGACAGTACGGGAATACGGCTTCCGGGTAGAAACTTACCTTGCTTGGCCGGGTTGCCGTCACACACAAAATCAATCGCGTCCGCGCCCACGTCGGCATAATTCAGAAGCGTATTGCCCTTGGCCGCCGCACCATAGCCGACAACCGTTTTTCCCTCGGCTTGCGCCTGATCCAAGAACGCCAGCAGGCCTGTGCGTACGCTTTGGCATTTGGCATCGAACCCTTCGTAAGCCGCGCGCCCATCAAGTCCGGCGGCGCGTTCGGTGTCGCGCATGGCGGCTAAACCCGGCTGGTCCGCATGGACCGTGCTCGTCGCCTTGCACGCGAACACCCGCAGCGAGCCGCCGTGGGTGGTGATCTTTTCAACGTCAAACACGCGCAGACCACATTCACCGAAGATGCGTTCCACCGCCAACAGCGACAGGTACGAATAATGTTCGTGATAGATGGTGTCGAACTGCACCAGGTTCAGCAGGTTCAATAGGTGCGGAAATTCCACCGTCATCACGCCGTCGTCTTTTAACAAGATGGCGAAGCCTTCGACGAAGCTGCGAATATCCGGCACATGGGCCAGCACGTTGTTGGCCGCCATGAGGTCCGCACTATGGCCTTCGTCCCGTAGCCGCTTGGCGGTGTCGGCATTGAAAAAGGCCACTTCGGTCGCCACGCCCTGCTCCCGTGCGGCCTCAGCACAGCCCGCCGCCGGATCGACGCCCAGAACCGGCACGCCCGCAGTAACAAAGTGTTGCAACAGATAGCCGTCGTTACTGGCGATCTCGACCACCTTGCAGTTAGCACTTAAGCCAAAGCGTTTGATCATGGCCTCGGCGTAGGCCTTGGCATGTGCCACCCAACTGGTAGAGAACGATGAGTAATAAGCATAGTCTTCGGTAAATATCTCGCCCGGCGGCACCTCGTCGGCAAGCTGCACCAAATGACAGTCCTCACACACGACGGCGTGCAGAGGAAAAACCTTTTCCTCGGCGTCCGCGCTGGACAAATAGCTGTTGGACGGCGGCTGGGAACCTAGGTTCACCAGACTCAATTGAATGTTCGATCCGCAAAAGCGACAGGTGGTCATAGGTCTGTTCCGTAATCTTTAAGCTGACGGGCGGTAATGTCTTTCGCCGATGCGCCGTTTAAGAATGCGCCGTACCAATCGGCGGTGAGGCGGATAACGTCGTCCATATCCAAGCGCACACTCCAGCCCAATACCTCATGCGCCAACTTGGCGTCCACCGACAGCAGCGTCTTTTCCTTTAATTTCGACGGCGCAACCTCCGTCGGCAGCTCGTGACCTAGGGCTACCATCATCTTTTCGGTGATGGCCCCGACCGTAAAATTGGGCCCCGGCGGTGGGCCGAAATTCATCGATTTGGGCGTCGTATCCGGCTGTGCCGTCAGGCGTTCCACATACATGAGGTAGCCCGCGTTCAGGTCCAACACGTGCTGCCACGGGCGGGTGGCGTGGGGGCTGCGCAGGGTGAGATTCCTCCCCATCGCCAACGCGCGGTAGATGTCGGGGATCAGGCGGTCTTCGGAAAAGTCGCCACCGCCGATTACATTGCCCGCACGCGCGGTGGCAATCACCACATCCCGGTCGCTGAAGAAACTTTTCGCCCACGATTGGGTGATGATTTCTTGGCATGCTTTGGATGCGGAATACGGGTCATCGCCGCCCAAGGGCGCGTCTTCAGCAAAAGCCTCGCCATCGTCGGTGTTTCGATAAACCTTGTCCGACGTGATGATCAACGCGACGGATAAATTCTCAGCCCCGCGCAAGGCTTCCATCAGGTTCACCGTACCCATGACGTTGGACGCCACGGTGTCCACGGGTTCTACGTATGAGCGGCGCACCAAAGCTTGGGCCGCCATGTGGATGACGATTTCGGGATCGGCTTCTATGACCGCTTTTTTGAGTGCGTCAGCGTCGCGCACGTCGCCGATGGTGGAGCGGATACCCGGCCATGGCGACAACAAGGTGAACAGGCTGGGATCGGTTTCAGGTGCCAGACCAAAGCCCGACACTTGGGCACCTAAGCTTTCCAGCCACAACGCCATCCACGTGCCTTTAAAGCCCGTGTGACCGGTGAGTAGGACGCGCTTGCCGTGCCAGAAATCTGGGGTGATGGTCGTGCTCATGTTGAAACACCCTCTGGCCGCGCGCGGTCCGTGGTTTTAGACGCGGGCTTACCCAACATAAAGGCCAGCGCGCCACAAAACCGGGCCGCGTCGCGGTGCGCTTTTTTCGGGCGAAACACCAACAAGGCCTTAGAGCCAAAGCGCAGCATCTGTTTCCAGCCCAACCCTCGTGCGGCGGCAAGGCTTGAGTGTTTAGCCTCGAAATAGAGCCTGGACCAAGACATATTGTAGAACTTCTCCCATTGGCGATCCCAGCCGCTGCCGATGGAGCCGCCACCGATGTGGCGCGACACCGCACCGGGCACCACCAACACCTTAAAACCACCGTTCATCAGCCGCATGCAAATGTCGTCGTCTTCATGATAGAGGAAAATGGCGTCGTCGAAAAAGCCCACCGTGTTCACCGCCGACATACGCACCAAATTCACCGCGCCCGACACCACCCAGGTACAGAAGTTCCCTTCGGGCTTGGGCTCGTCCCCCCGATTGCTGGGCATCTGGTCGCGCTGAAACAACGGTCCGTTCCAGGACCGATCAAACTTGCCGTTGTCGTCGATCAACAGCGGCGATAACAGGCCTGCGTCTGGGTTCGCGTCGGCTTGGGCCACCATTTCGGCGAAAGCTTCCCCGATAAATTCGGCGTCCGGGTTCATCAACAACGCGTACTCGGTTTGCACCAGGCCCAAGCCTTGGCTGGCGGCATTGCCGTAGCCGACACCGACCGCGTTTTGAATGATTTCAGCCCCCGGCGCGCGTTCGCGCACGATGTCCAGCGTGTTGTCGGTGCTGTCGTTATCAATAACGATAATGCGGGCCGAGCGCGCCACGCTGTCCAAGCACGGCCCGATGACGGCACTGGAATGGTGGGTAACGACAATCGTCGTGGTCCGCGCCCATGCATCTAGACTAGCCGTCATTAGTTAAGCCCAAGTCTTCCACGGTGCCTTCCCTGTGGCCCACAGATCTTCCAGCATGCGCTTTTCCCGCAAGGTATCCATAGGCTGCCAGAAGCCATCGTGTTGGAAAGCGCTCAACTGGCCGTCACGGGTTAGGCCTTCCAAGGGAGCGCGTTCCCAAACGGTGTCCGCACCATCAATCCGCTCCAGTACGCTGGGTTCTAAGACAAAGAATCCACCGTTGAAAAAGTCGCCATCGCCAGCTGCCTTTTCGACAAATTCGCTGACGCGTGTGCCGTCAAGCTTGGTCGCGCCAAAACGCCCAGAGGGCCGGACCACGGTCATCGTTGCCTCTCTGGCCTCGGCCTTATGAAAGGCAATCAGGTCGGACAAGTTCACATTGCACAGGCCGTCGCCGTAGGTCATGCAGAACGATTCGCCAGGATCAAGATACTCGGCCACCCTTTTTACCCGCCCGCCCGTCATGGTATCGGCCCCGGTTTCGACCAGGGTCACGCGCCAGTCTTCGGCCTCGGTAGAATGATATGTGATTTCGTTTTTCGCCAAATCAACGGTCACGTCTGAGCGGTGTAAGACGTAATTGGCGAAGTATTCTTTGATCATATAGCCCTTGTAACCCAGGCAGATGACAAAGTCCGTCAGGCCATGGGAGGCATATATTTTCATGATGTGCCACAACATCGGCATGCCGCCGATTTCGACCATGGGCTTGGGGCGCAGATCGGATTCTTCGGCAATGCGAGAGCCTAATCCACCGGCAAGGATAACAACTTTCATAACAGCCCCCAGAACAAAGATTTAGAACGGTCCCGCCCGGCCTGAGAGCCCCGCGATTCCGAGCCTTTCTTTTAGCGGAGTCCGGCGCGCCCCACAAGCTAGAGCTGGTTGGTCCGTCAACATGAGGTCCGCTCCGTTTCAATGCTGCCCACAAATTCAGGGAAAAGCCCAATTAAGCCCCCAACAACCGTATTCATCGCAAGGGTTGTCGCAATAAACCTCTGAGCGAACAGGGGTAACAAGGCCATTGCTGCGCTGGGGCGTGCCAAATCATGGCAACTCCCGTCAAAGAACTTTTCCGCAGGCCTAAAATGTCCTAACTTTCAATCGGAAGGGCCGTGTTCGAGATGTCCATGACTTAAATGCCCGCATCTCACACAGACAAACGCCCCTTCTCCATCTATTATCACCCGCAGTTCATTCGAACCCTCCCCGTATTTTTGTAAGTGTGCCAGATCCAATGACCAAAGTTCTTCTGATAAATCCTTCCTACCAGCCCAGCTACGGTGGCTCTAAGGCTTCAATCGTAAATCCGATTATGCCGACTCTTGGATTAGCGACGATTGCTGCGGTTGCTCGGGACCGGGGGCATCAAGTCAGAATTTTGGATTTATCTTGGCGGCCCTATGATTACAAGATGATCATCGATGCGATAAAGTCATTCGATCCCGAGATCGTCGGTTTGACGGCGACAACACCGTTGATGAACCAAGTCCGTGATATTTCAATCATGGTCAAGGACGTATCCAACGACATTCAGATTGTGGCCGGAGGCGCACATCCTTCGGCCATGCCGTTTGAAACGCTCAGAGAAAGCCTCATCGATGTGATCTGCGTGGGCGAGGCCGATTATTCTTTTGCCGACATCTGTGATGGGCACGACCTGCATTCTATAATGGGCCTTCAATTCAAAGAAGGGACCGAAATCGTTTCGACCGGACTGCGGATACCCATCGAAAACCTGGATGATTTACCCATGCCGGCATGGGATTTGTATGATCCAGAAGATTACAAGCAAATTTCAAAATTGCTGTGTCGACGCCCACCTGTAACCATGGCTGAATTTTCTCGTGGGTGCGTTTTCACCTGTGATTTTTGCGCCAGCAAAGTGACCCTCGCCAAGGGCTACCGGAAAAAAAGCCCTAAGCGTTGCGCTGCGGAAGTCGTCCAAATGAAAAAGCTCGGCTTCAACGAGTTTATGTTAGCGGATGATATTTTTACCTCTGATCAGGCCTGGGCCGTCGAGGTTTGCAAAGAAATCTCAAAAACAGGTGCCAACATGGTTTGGAGCTGCACCAACGGCATTCGCGTTGAAAGCGCCAATGACGATCTTTTTAACGCCATGCGCAGGGCTGGGTGTTATCGAGTTTCCTTTGGCTTTGAATCTGGAAACGACAAAGTTTTGACCTCATTTGGCAAGGGAGGACGGGCAACCATTGAACAAGGTCATGAAGCCGTGAGAATGGCGCGAAATGCTGGCCTCGATACCAGCGGTTTTTTCTTGTTAGGCTTGTCACCTGACACGGAAGAAACAATGCATGACACAATTAATTTTGCCCGCACACTGCCCTTGGACATGATGAAGTTCGGTATTGCGCTGGCCTTTCCCGGCACACGCATGTTTAGCGAGTACGTCAAAGATGGTTTGGTTAAGTCTTTCAATTGGGATGATTATTTTATCTATACGGATGTGCCCTTGTTCGCCCATCGCCACTTAACGTATGAACAAATCATGGATTACATGGATATCGCTTATAAAAAGGCGATTTTATTCAATCCTATGTTTATTTGGCGTCGATTTGTACGGGGCATTAAAACCAAAGAATTTTTCTGGGATGCCTACTATGCCTTAAAATTCTTTTTACTGCCGTCTGTGGGAACAAAGACCGACACCTTAGAATTGCCTTTGCCAGAGGATGTTCACTGCCCTGTTGAATTG
>Ga0316204_10002932_pt1 | contig 36295 bp, 26 predicted proteins | sample 6monrhotite_MG_2_FD_205661 | JGI IMG/M metagenome (GOLD analysis project Ga0316204, IMG submission 205661) | Microbial mat bacterial communities from mineral coupon in-situ incubated in ocean water Damariscotta River, Maine, United States -... | ecosystem: Environmental > Aquatic > Marine >... | reverse complement strand
CAAAAATGCTGGATATTACCCTTACCGCCCGGGGTAAATCCAATGGCGAGCCTATCCCGATGGCTGGCTTACCTTACCATGCCGCCGAAAACTATTTGGCAAAGCTGGTCAAAATGGGCGAATCAGTGGCCATCTGCGAACAAGTTGGTGATCCGGCAACGTCAAAAGGACCGGTAGAACGCAAAGTAATGCGCATCATCACCCCCGGTACCATTACCGACGAAGCAATGCTGGAAGAACGCACCGATAACCTGATAATTGCAATTCATGCTCAGGAACATCAATATGGCATTGCCGCACTGGATGTGGCCAGTGGTCGCTTTTCGGTTTTACAAGTAGATGACGATGAAAGCCTGTTAGCGGAAATTGAACGACTGCACCCCGCCGAACTGCTGGCAAGCGAAGCGGCCAAATACCCGGCCGGTATTACCAAACGCAATGGATTTCAGCTGCAGCCCCCATGGTTATTCGACAAGCAAAGTGCCATACGTTTGCTGACCACGCAATTCAATACCCACGATTTATCCGGGTTTGGTTGCGATCATATGGAACTGGCTATTTCTGCCGCTGGCTGCATACTCCAATACGTTAAGGATACCCAGCGTACAGCACTCCCCCATATACGTGCCATTATTACCGAAAACCGTGACGAAAGTATTAACATTGACGCAGCCAGCCGTAGAAACCTTGAGTTAGACACCAATCTTTCGGGCGGCAGCGACAATACCTTATGCTCAGTCATCGATCGCACTTCAACGCCGATGGCCGGCCGTTTACTGCGCCGCTGGGTTAATCGGCCAATTCGTAATCGTACGGTACTAAAACAACGCTACCAATGCATTAGCACCTTATTATTCAATCGTCAATTCGAAGCATTGGCGGATGCCCTGCACGGCCTTGGCGATTTAGAACGAATACTGACGCGAATTGCCATTCGGACAGCCCGTCCACGGGATTTCGCACAGCTCAGAGACACGTTGGAACGCGTACCCGCAGTACGTCAGGTGATTGCTTCGATCTTAACAACAACATCATCGCCGTTACTGACCACACTTGACCAACAAGTTGGTGAATACCCTTATCTGCATAAATTACTGACCAAGGCCATTATCGATACACCACCCGTACTAATAAGGGATGGCGGTGTTATCGCACCGGGCTATGACGAAGCACTCGATGAGTTGCGCGCATTAAAGGAAAACGCCGGGCAATACCTGGTGGATTTGGAAATACGCGAACGGGAAACCACTGGCATCACCAATCTAAAGGTAAGTTATAACCGGGTACACGGCTATTACATTGAAGTCAGTCGGCTACAGTCAGACAAAGTGCCCGACCGCTACATTCGGCGCCAAACCCTAAAAGGTGCCGAACGTTATATTACACCGGAATTAAAATCCTTTGAGGACAAGGTGTTAAGCTCGTCAGAACGGGCACTCGCCCGCGAAAAAGCCCTCTATGAACAACTTTTTGATGACCTCGCTGAACACATTGGTCCCTTGCAGGCCACCACAGCCGCGTTGGCGGAAATCGATGTGCTCAACAACTTGGCCGAGCGCGCCGACACACTGGACTTTTGCGAACCACAACTGACAGACCAGCCAGGCATCAACATCGAGGCAGGCAGGCATCCTGTGGTGGAACAAGTACTGGACGAACCTTTTATTCCCAACGATGTGGTGATGGAAGATGACCGGCGCCTGCTGATCATCACCGGACCCAACATGGGGGGAAAATCCACCTTTATGCGTCAAACCGCACTAATAACGCTACTGGCTCATGTGGGCAGCTTTGTACCCGCAAAACAGCTTCAATTAGGGCCAATAGACCGAATTTTCACCCGAATTGGCGCCGCCGATGACCTTGCGGGTGGACGCTCGACCTTTATGGTGGAAATGACCGAAACCGCTAATATTTTGCATAATGCCACCGCCCAAAGCCTGGTGCTCATGGATGAAATTGGTCGCGGCACCAGTACCTTCGACGGCTTGTCGCTCGCCTGGGCAAGCGCGGAATACCTGGCGCAAAAAGTAGCTGCCTTTACCCTGTTTGCCACCCATTATTTTGAATTAACCACATTACCGGAATCCTTACCCAGTGTTGCAAATGTTCACCTCGATGCCGTGGAACATGGCGATAAAATAGTATTTATGCATGCGGTCAAGGAAGGCCCCGCCAACCAGAGTTATGGCTTACAGGTGGCCGCCCTGGCCGGTGTGCCCACCGAGGTGATTGCAAAGGCAAAATCCAAACTCTATCAATTGGAAGAAAACAACATACCCGCAAACCAACCCGAGGGATTACACTTAAAACCCGAAAGTGAAGCGCCTTGCCAGCAATTTTCGTTGTTTGCCAATACCGCGCCGCACCCGGCGGTGGAAACACTAAAGGCACTGAACATTGACGAACTTAGCCCACGCCAGGCTCTGGACACACTCTATACGCTAAAACAACAACTGGAAGACGAAAAAAACATACTCCGTTAAGGTGTTATGAACCAAGCTGAAGTAGTGCGCTTATTGCCATAAACACTGAATCAATTATTGAAACAAAAATTAAAACAATTCGTGTACTTAGATATTTTTGATATAATGCATCGGCGTTAAATCATGCTATTTGAAAAATCAAGCACCGCACCATACAAATGAATTATTTTACGCGCCATTCGCTTGAAATAGCCGCGAGGTCCTGGAGAATAAAATGACATACGTAGTTGTCGAAAACTGCATAAAATGTAAACACACCGATTGCGTGGAAGTTTGCCCGGTTGATTGCTTTCACGAAGGCCCCAATTTTCTGGTCATTAACCCGGACGAGTGCATCGATTGCTCATTATGCGAACCAGAATGTCCCGCTGAAGCGATCTTTGATGAAGACGATGTCCCTGATGACCAAAAACAGTTTATCGCCTTAAATGATGAGCTTGCAAAGCTATGGCCGGTGATCAGCGAGGCAAAACCTGCCCCGGAAGACGCCAAGGAGTGGGACGGTGTAAAAGGCAAACTAAAATATCTCGAACGATAAAATGAATGCGCGGTTTCGCCCTTCTCTACAATACGATATAACGCTACCGGATATAACGCTACATACAGTGCAGCGATAACAGACGGCCAATTTGGCTTAACATAATTGAACTCAATACCTGAGACCTAATGTCTTACGCCAATCACCTGCCAAATAGCGCACGCCATTGTGAATCATCCGGCACGTCAGCGCCGCCGCCTGAGCGCAGCCCCGGATGAGGAAATCAGTCGCCATAATCTCAATCTCATTATGCAACAACAATCATTAAACCTAACCCCTTCGCGGCACAAAAATATTATACCTGTCGCATTACACAAGGATTTAATCACCACCACCTGCGAACTCGTGTTAAACCAACACGCCGGGGCACTGCCTGATTTAAGCCATATCAGTATTTTACTGTCAAATGCCAACCTGGCGCAGCAATGCCACCTAACACTGTTGCGATCCGCCAATGCCAGGGGCCACACGGCACTACTAGGCCCCACCATCGGCACGCTGGAAGGTTGGCTGGAAACCAATGCATCGATCGAACACACCACCGTTAGCGAGCACGCTCGTGAGCTTTTACTCGTGGAAGCCTTAAGCGAATACCCTCATATCTATGGACAAGGCAGCCCCTGGATGCTTGCCGAAAGCCTGATGGAGCTGTTTGATGAGTTGACGAAATACCACATTCATCTGCCTGCCTCACAAGCAGCATTCACGCAACAAATCGCCGAAGCATATGGCCGCCATGAGGTTAATTTCTCAGCGTTGAGTAAAGAATCCTATTTGGTCCACACGTTATGGACGGCGATTCATCAACAATTAAGTGATGCAGGCCTGGTTGACCAAAACACAGCCCATATTGTAAAACTGGCCAGCAGCATTACACAATTGGCAGACCAACACATCATATACTACTGTGGCATACCCCCGACTACGCCTGCCCACCAACAATGGCAGCAAACCCTGTTAGAAAAAAATCAATTGTATGTCATTAGCCACGAACCAGGCACCATTAACGGTAGCCCCAACGAAACGTCTGACAAAGTTCCAAGCGATAATTTTGACAATAACGCTGACAATACCACTGACATTACCGCCGAAAAGAGTGCATATCATCAATACTTGCAGCAGGTATACGCCTACCAGCAGGACACGTTTATCGCACGAGCAACACAATGTAAGCTGCAATATGAAAGCAGCCCCATCCAGCCATTCATTCAGGCTTATTCAGCCAGTGACACCGAAGATGAAGCGTTAGCGATCGATATTCAAGTGCGCCGCTGGTTAATTCAGGGTAAAAATAACATTGGCATTGTTACAGAAAACCGCAAACTTGCCCGGCGTATACGTGCCTTACTGGAGCGCGCGAACATATCACTGGATGATAGCGCCGGCTGGGCATTATCAACAACCAGTGCCGCAACGGTTATCGAACGCTGGCTCGAAACAGTTGAAGAAGATTTCCATCACGTGCCCCTGCTTGATTTTTTAAAATCCCCCTTTTTACAGTTAACGGAAAATAACGAAGCCTTTTTGAAAACCGTTTACCACTTTGAACAAGGCATTGTGATTAACGAAAATGTCGCCAGCGGTATCGATCGATACCTGGCCAACATCAGCTTTCGACAACAACGCTTGCCAACCGATCTCGCGCAACAGTACACCCCTATTGTGGCCATACTCAACCAACTGGCACAGGCAGCCGCACCCCTGACCCAATTGCTTGAAGGTGATAACCATCACCCATCGCTATTTATCAACGGCCTGCTCGACAGTCTGCAACATTTCAACATCACCCAGCGCCTTAGCGAAGATGATGCAGGCCAGCAACTGCTTCAGGAAATTACGCAAATGAAGCAAGCGGCACACCACACTGGCCTTACGATGGACTGGATCGCATTTCGTAACTGGCTTGGTCAGACACTGGAACGATTTAACTTCAAGCCGAGCCACCACGCCAGTAATGTCAAATTAGTGGCATTAACCAACAGCGAATTATATTGCTTCGATGGACTCATTTTTGCGAGCGCTGAACGGGATAATTTCCCGCCCCTGATAAAACAATCGCCTTTTTTCAATAATGCGGTACGAGCAGCCTTGGGAATTCCCACCTTACAGGAAAAATCCAGTATAAATTTTTATTATTATCGGCGCCTGCTGGCCAGCATCAACCCGGAGACAGGTCGGCAGGGCGCCATTTTGTTTACGCGACGCCTCAAGGATAATGACGAAGATATTATTCCATCACCATGGTTGGAAGTGCTGCTGGCCTTTCATCAATTTACTCATGAAACAAATCTTGGCAGCAACAAACTACCGTATTATATCGAAAGCCCAAATGCGCGTGTAATTAAAGACTCAACACCGATGCCGGAACCCGTTTTCGCCAACCCCTCGGTGATCGTAAACAAACAACTCATACCAAAAGTACTTTCCGCCAGCGCATATCAACAATTACTGAATTGCCCCTACCAGTTTTTTGCTGCCCGTTGCTTAAAACTAAGCCCGCCGGAGTCAGTGCGTGAATTTTTGCAAAAATCGGATTATGGCGAACGCATCCATTTATGTTTACAGGCATTTCACTCCAATGTCGACGGGCTTCCTGGCCCTGTCACAACCCCCATCAAGCCTGAAAACAGGCAGGCGGCCGCCTCCTTATTAAATGAAATTGCCAATGTGGTTTTCTCGAAAGACATAGAGGATAATTTTTTACATCGCGGCTGGTTAAAACGCTGGCAAACAAGTATTCAATCCTATATTGACTGGCAAATTGCACATCAAGGAACGTGGCGGATAAAAGATGTGGAAATAGATATTTCCGGGGCGAGCCTCGACTCGCTCACAAAAATCAGCGGGCGGATTGACCGCATTGATAGCGGCACGGACACCAGTACTGCGGCCTTAAACGTTATCGATTATAAGACCGGACGCCTGCCCAGCAAAGAGGACGTAGAATCGGGAGAAGCCATCCAGCTGCCATTTTACCTATCGTTACTTGAAGCCAGCCACTATGATTTTTTCAATCAATCCACCGGGCAATTGCCGGTCGATAATGCTGCGCCAAAAGAGACAATGGTTAAAGTTGAATACCTTGATTTAAGCGAACCGAACGTGGCATCCAAAGTACAACTTGAAGCTGAAACATTATTAACATTGAAGATGCAATCTGAAGTACGGTTACGCGATATTATGCAGGGGATGCACCGTGGCGAAAAGCTCAGCGCGTGGGGAGACTCAAGCACCTGTCGCTATTGTCAAATGGAAGGCTTGTGCCGAAAGCAGGTGTGGAGCGATCCAACCACTAACGAATAGCCGGGCCTGAAACGAGACATCCACCGGGATAGCGGCAGACTGAATGATTGTTTTCCGAAGATATCGCTTTCAATTCAAATGGATTACGGTCTCACGTTTAGGGTAAAAAACATCCTCTCCCCACTACTACATTCCCTGTCAGGCACCGAGGGGGAGGTACGGCACCTTATTAACTCTATTAGAGGGGAAACTCGAGGATATAAGTTACACCAACTTTTATCGACCAACATTTACCAAGCGATATTAACAAGCTGACATCCACCTGCAGTGGCCTTCACATTGCCACCACAATTGCGCCATCAGGTAATACTCGTTATCCAGCGGCTATATTAGATTGAAAGATTAACGAAAGGTTAAACCACCACTTTCAACAATATTGTTCACCGAAACTAATAATGACATCCACCGATAACAACGTTCACCGAAAGCAAGTGAAGGCGGCTATATGTAGCCGCCTTCTGTACCTCCATACCGGACCTTTCCCTGTCCGCGTCACATCCTATGACGAATGTACTTCCTTCTCTGCATCCATGAGGCCATCCTTGTAGAATTTATCTAGTATCTAGCAGAGGCTTCGGGAGCTAATTTAACAAATTCATTTGTTTTCGCAACCCCCCGAAAGTACACTAGCAAAAATATTCATTGGCTTAAAATTATTGTAATTGCCACTGAATTCAGTAAGTTAACGCCTATCAACAGGTTACATACGACGAATAAATTACAGTGCCACTACACATAGACTGACATTTATATACGATTTTCCCTACAAATTAGACTATATGTGGCAAAATACGACTCAATTTAACATTATATGGTATTGAATTATTCGCCTAACTTATGCTAACAAAACCCTCAAAACATGATGCAATCAATCCGACGTTAAGTGCAACCGTTAGTGCCTCGGCCGGCACAGGCAAAACCTGGCTGTTGGTTTCGCGCATCATTCGATTACTAATCGATGGCGCCCGCCCGGAGGCAATACTTGCCATCACCTTTACACGCAAAGCGGCAGCCGAAATGCAAACACGATTGAGTCAGCGCCTTTGCGAAATGGCGACGTGCGATGATACGACCCTGGACCAGCAATTACAGCTTGTGGATGCACCAGTGACATCAGCCAACCAACAAAAAGCACGGCAATTATACGAGCATTTACTTCACGCCACGCATGCCGTAAAGCTAACCACATTCCACGCGTTCTGTCAGGATGTACTGAAGCGCTTCCCGTTTGAGGCCAACGTACCGCCTGGGTTTGAGCTAATAGAACAAACAGTAGACCTGGAAGCTGCTGCCTGGGATGCCCTAATCAATCATGCCACCCGGCACCCGGACAGCGCACTGGCAGAAGCACTGGAACTATTATTTGAGCATTGCAACGGACTGGCCAATACCCAAAACGCTATTAGTAATTTCCTTCAACACCGTAGCGACTGGTGGGCATTCATTGACAATCAAAATGATCCACTGGATTATGCGGTCAATGAACTACAACAACAACTGGGCGTTTCCAGTACAGAAGACCCGTTAGCGTCCTTTTTTACCACGCCAAGACTGGAGCAGCTCACTGAATTCTCTATTTTAATGGCTAAACACCCAACCGCATCCCATCTAAAACTGGTCGAACAGGCCAGCCAAATTAAAGCACTGGTGGATAACGCGCAGATTTTAGCTGCGTTTGAAATCCTAACGGGGCTATTTCTCACTAAAGAGGGCAAACCCCGCGCCAGAAAAACGTCCAAAGCACAACTTAAGAAAATGGGGGATACTGGCGAAGCCCGATTTCTGGAATTGCACACATTATTTTGCCAACAAATAGAGACCGTTAAAGCACTGTTAGCGAAACTGCATACCTTAAAACTATCGCGGGCATGGTACGTGGCTGGCAACAATTTGTTGTCACACTACCAGAAAATAAAAACAGAACAACGTTTATTAGATTTCACCGACCTGGAGTGGAAAGCCTATAAATTATTGAATGAAACTGAAAATGCCCAATGGATACAATACAAATTGGATGCACGCATTGACCACATCCTCATCGATGAATTTCAGGATACCAACCCCACACAATGGCAACTCATATTACCGTTACTGCAGGAGTTAGCCAGTACCGAAAACCAAGGTTCCCGCAGTGTATTTTTAGTAGGCGACACCAAGCAATCCATATATCGTTTCCGACGCGCGCAACCTAAATTATTTGATAATGCACAGCAATTTTTACACGACCGACTTAATGCAACCAACACCACGCTGGATACCTCATGGCGCTCCGCACCCGCTGTCATCGATTTTGTTAATCTGATTTATGCCACGGGTGAAATGAACAAAAAAATTGTGTCATATGACAAGCACCACACTCACATCAACCAGGTTTGGGGGCGCGTCGAGATATTACCACTGTTCACCAATGATCATGGTGTCAATGAGAATGCGGTCAATGAGAATAACAGCAATGAATTAAATTCAGCGGCAGGCTTAGTTTCCACGGCCCAAGCATCGAATTCCAATACTCAGCAGAGCGATGCGGTACTACGCAACCCTCTCCTTAATGCCCGCATTGAAGCGGAAGATGCCCGCTATACCCAGGAAGCCGGATATATTGCCCATAAAATTCAGCAATTGATTAATCAAAGGACGGACATTGGTCCGAGTGGCTCCACCAGAGCACTGAATTATAACGACGTGATCATTCTGATTCGACACCGTACGCATGCCTACCTGTATGAACAGGCATTGATGAAAGCCGGGATTCCATTTACCGGCACTGATAAAGGCACCCTGCTCGATACCCTGGAAGTCAGAGATATGGTTGCCCTATTGGAAATACTGATTACTCCCTATAACAATCTATCGTTGGCAACCGTATTACGCTCTCCGTTGTTTTCCTTCGACCACGAAGACCTCATGGCACTCGCAGACCTAAATCAGGGCTCCTGGTTCGAACGCTTACAAAACCATGCCAAACAGCACCCCGGGCACCTGTTGCTCCAGCGAGCCAACCGCTTATTGTCAAGTTGGCACAGCATAGCCGGCAAACTACCTGTGCATGACTTATTGGATAGAATTTACAGCGAAAGCAACCTGATCAGTCGATATATTGCCGCTTACCCCAGTCATCTGGTCCACCGGGTAACATCCAACTTAACGCGGTTTATTGAATTGGCACTGGAAATTGACAGTGGTCGATACCCCAGCATTGGCCGCTTTCTCTATCGCCTGCAGGCATTAAGACAACACCCTCAGGATGCCCCCGACGAAACCCCAGCCATAAAAAGAGCCGCAAGAGTGCGACTAATGACCATACACGCAGCAAAGGGGCTGGAAGCCGCCGTCATTTTTATCGCCGATGCCGCAAATACGTCAAGCAGCCACAATGCCTACCAGGCCGTGGTCGATTGGCCTGCCAACGCTAATAAGCCAGCGAGTTTTTTTCTCGCCGGTAAAAAAACAGACCAGGATGAACATACAAAACAGATTCTACAAAATATAGCGCTCGAAGAGGAGCGCGAAAATGCCAATTTATTATACGTTGCGGTTACACGGGCCAAGCAACTTTTATACATTACCGGATGTGAGCCCCGTCGCGGAAACAATCTAGGCTGGTATGGCGCGATTAAATATCAGCTTGATCAGCACTTGCAATCGGATGCTGATCATCAAGCGGCGTTAAACAGCAAAATTTCGTCCCTGAACGACACAACGTTTGTGATTGAATCAGGCGACCCACCAACGCTGCAGCAGCCCATAGAGTCGACGGCTCCTGCGCCTTTGCTGCAACCGATGGACATTGCTATTGAACCTGAGATTGCTATTGAACCCGATATTGCTATTGAACCCGAGTTAAGCGCCCCGTTCTCACCACGCCGTCAACATACCACAATCGCACCCAGCAGTTTGATGCCGCATAACCAATCAGACATAAGCAATCAAGCATCCGAACAAAGCGCGACGCTTGACGACAAGCAACGCCAGCGCGGCATCATTATTCATAGGCTGCTACAACACCTTACTAAAGACAACAACCAGGTGAATAAAAAAGATCTAAACTTAAAAAATTATGCGGCCGATTTGTCTGAGCATCAATTTCGAAAATACATTGATGAAGTAAACCATGTTATTCAACACAAAGACACACAGTTTTTATTTGACAGCAAAATATTTCAACAGGCTTTTAACGAAGTTTCCATCACCTATGAACTCGACAAACAGCTGGTTATCGGCATTATCGATCGAGTTGTGGTAACCAACAGCAAAGTCTATGTCATCGACTATAAAACACACTCAAACACCGATCCGGATTATCAAAACGAATTAGCTACCGCTTACCACAAACAATTGATTCATTATGGGATTGGTGCCCAAAAAATCTGGCCCGATAGAATAATTGAAACAAAAATACTCTTCATCTCAAACAGTCGTCTGGTAAACCTGGAATTTGGAAATAAACCTGATTGAATTAAATTAGCATCCAGAGCGTACCAGCAACCATGGGTAACCCCAACGTTACCTTACTGTAAATGCTGAGTATGTTGACATTTTCACTTCATCACTGTTGTGCCCCTCACCAACGTAAGGGAAAGCGCTAAACAAGGCGCGAGGTGCGAAGTTACGTTATTCTAAATGAGCAATGAGCAACGCCAAGTAACGCCAAAACGGGTAACCTTACCCGTTTATCAGGTTTTATGATCTAAGAAGCCTCTTAAAACACATATTTTAATACCCTCTCGACAAATAAATCACTGAATACCTCACATAAGCGCAACCCAAGCCTAACACCTACGCACACTTTGGCACCCCCCTACATGACGGCCCGCGAATCATTGTATATTATATTACTTGCAACATGCTGTTTTACAAATGAAATCCGGCTTAACTATAAAATACCAGTGGCCGAATCTCATTAATTACCGTAAAACACAACTACAATTGAATGTGTTAATCCGCTTAACAACCGTACTGCTTAGCGAGTATACTTAAAGCGGGAGTACTTATAATGAGCGGAATGTTCAGGCCCAACTGGCGATTCGGGGCCAGTTACTTAGTATCAACACGATCGGCGCACAATATTAGCAACTACTGATATTCATCCGCATTACCGACTGACACTAACGACTATAAACGCAGGATTCTGGCACCTATACATGTTCATTAAAAATAAATATGGCCCCTGATAACAGACCCCTGATAAACAATACAATTAGCGCATACCTTACAGAAAAACTTATAACCAGAATTATTACTTAAACTGTTACAAAGACCACTGCTACGATGACTGTCACAAAAAGCATCATGAATACGAACCGATTCAGCGTTATTGAATGTATCAAATCATCAGGCTTCGCTTGCATAGCAGCGATACTGCTTGTTCCCACTGTAGCATTTTCAGTGGATGACCTACCTTCCTCAATCGACTATACAATGTATAAGCTTGCTACGGAAATGGATGATTCCTCAGCACAATACTTTATTGGCCGCAAATATTATCTTGGTACAGAAGTAAAAACAGATAAAACTGAAGCAGCAAAATGGTTTGCAAAAGCAGCGAAAAAAAACCACAAAAAAGCACAATATATGCTTGGTAAAATGCACATGAAGGGTGAGGGAGTAGCTAAAAACCCCGGTAAAGCAGCCGAACTACTCACCAAATCCGCCAACAAGGGCCACACCGAGGCCCAATATGAATTAGCCAACTATCATTTTTTCGGGCATGGCGGGAAAAAAAATACCAACCTTGCCGTGCAGTATTACAAAAAAGCAGCGCAAGACCGCCACGTTAATGCCCAATTTCAATTAGGAAAAATATTGTATGCTGGCATTGGCGTTGGTGCTGACAAGCAGGAAGGAAAAAAATGGCTGGAAACCGCCGTAGAAAACGGTAGCAAAAAAGCCATTGCCTTTATGGACACCGATCCTCTTTTTGTGGCGCAACCCGCAAAGAAAAAAGCAACACAACGGCAAAGTAACGCCAGCAGCCGTCAAAAGTCAGCAACTAAAGACAACAGCGTCATAATCTCAAAAATAAATCGCGAAATAAAGCAGGCCGAGAGCGGTAATGTGGACTCGCAATACACCGTTGGTGTTCGTTATCTAAATGGCGAAGGAGTCAATAGCAATCCGGGCACAGCTGTTAAATGGATCCGCAAAGCAGCGGAGCAAGATCACGCTGGCGCCCAATTCAAGCTTGGCACCATGTACCGCGATGGTGTGGGTGTTCAAAAAAGCGAAGGTGAGGCCATAAAATGGTTACGGTTAGCTTCAAGCTGGGGAGTCAGCGAAGCCCAACGCGACCTCGACGCCCTGCTAAGAAAACAATTGTTAGCAAGCGAAAAAGATTTTTCCGCCAATCCTGAGCTTTCCAAACCCGACGCTCAATACGCACTTGGATTAATGTATATAGATGGAAAAGATGTCAATAAAGATGTGAGCACTGCAGTCCAATGGTTTTTAAAAGCCGCCCGCCAGGACCATGCGGAAGCGCAATACCGACTGGGTGAAATGTACAGGAATGGAATTGGTGTCAGAACTGACAATAATGAAGCAAAGCTCTGGTTAAGCAAAGCCGCTGATAGTGGCCTGGACAAAGCCAGTGATGTGCTACAGGTTATCCTCAAAGCAGAGCAAAAACGTATCCTGGACAATGAATCCAAGACATTACAATCATCGCCCATCTACCCCTTTCTAGACCAGGCTAAGCAGGGTGACGTTGATGCTAAATATAAAGTTGGCCTGATGTATTTAGAAGGTGATAAAGCCCCTAAAGACGTCAACGAAGGCATTCGTTGGTTACAAAGTGCAGCCAATAGTAATCATATGCCGTCGCAAACCACATTGGGAAACATCTATTTTAATGGCGCCTATAAAGTGGAGAAAGATTATTTCGTTGCAGCCCAGTGGTTCCGAAAAGCGGCAGAAAATGGTGATGCTGATGCCCAGTACCAACTAGGCAACCTGCACCGTAAAGGCCTTGGCGTTAAAAAAAGTAACGCTAAAGCGGTAAAATGGTTCCGGCTTGCAGCGAAACAAGGCCACAACAAAGCCCGCAAACAACTCGGTGGCTGTCGGGTATGCTAATTAGAAATAAAAGCTAAGAACACCGGCAATTGACTCGCCGAACCGACATTGCACCCTTCCTGATCAACACACCTAAATGGTGTTTGATATTAAATCACAGGTTGGAACCAGTGCACCTTATCAAAAATGATAATAGATTTAAGTAGCAAAAAAAAGCAAAGGTGGTAATGCTTATGAAAAAGGTAGCACAAGTAGCAACGATAACAACAGCAATTATAACGGGCTTGATGTCAAACAGCGCATTCGCAATTGATTTTAGCTTATTTGGTGATGTCGCATATTCTTCTACCTCAGAAGAAGATGTTGACAACAAGTCATTTACCCTGGGGCAATTTGCATTGATCGCACAAGAGGAGATCGGGGAATCAACCTCTGTCACCGCAGAGATTGTGTTTGAAGATGCAGGGCAGGGATTTGAAGTGGATGTCGAACGATTTTCCATTAGCAAAACCATAAACCCATTATTTACCATCGGTATGGGACGTTTCCACACCCACCTTGGCTTCTGGAACCAGAACTTTCACCACGGTTCGCTGATTCAGGATACCATCACCCGGCCGTTTTTTCTGGAATTTGAAGACACCCACGGAGGCATCTTCCCCAATCACATTATTGGTTTTCAAGTTAGTGGCGAATCCGAACAATGGTCCTACCAGCTTAGTTTATCTAACAGCAATGGTCTGGATACATCCCTCGCTGACGGCAACAGCGATACGGCACTTCAAGTCATGAACAGCACCGATCCTAACGAAGATAAGTCAACGGTATTTCGACTGGCGTATAAACCCAAAACGTTCCTGGATGAAATTGGATTTTCTGCCATGACCAACCATGTTGTGGAGGTAGGCGAAAACGACGGTACTAACAGTCCATTTGTTAATTTTGGTGAAACCCTGTTCGAACAACAAATAATTGGAGTGGATCTTCGGCTTGCCACTGAAAAATTTTATGTGCTGGCAGAGTTTTTTCAAACCAGCATCGATGACAATCAACTGATCAACGCATCAGTCGCCAATCCGGCCATTACCTCAAACCCCAAGACTTACGATTCCACCGCCTATTATGCCCAATTTGGATACCACTTAACATCGCGGCTCACTGCTGTTGGCAGGTTTGAGTCCCTGGATTATGACAACAACAGCACCTACTTTAAAACCCTGAATGTATTAACGGAAGAACGAGTTATATTTGCTATTAACTACAAACTACAGGAAAGCAATGCAATGCGGATTCAAGTTAGCGAAGCTGACCTCGAAGGCGGGAAATCTAATACAGCTTATTCGTTGCAATGGTTTTTTCTACTATTTTAGACAAACCAAGGACTACAGCCGCTTTATAGCAATCACAATACCTCGCGCTACGGAGTTTCAAACGATGGAGTTTCAATCGATGTCACCTCGACCATAGCACCACTGCAAAGGTATCCAGTATTATCGCGTGTATCGCCCAGGATGGCGGGCTGCTATACCTAAACCCTAAATGCTACGGGTATATCCATTAAGCTACTTTCACAGCGCTCAGTCGCTCTCCATTAGCTCGTCTAATTCACCATCCATATGCAGCTCTGTAAGCTCACTAAATCCGCCAATCCATTTTCCATCCACAGTAATCTGCGGCACCGTCCTTGCGCCACTGGTTAATTCAAACATCGCCCGAAGCGCATCTTTGTTCTGGTCAATTCTAAATTCCTGGTAGGTAATCTTCCACTTCTGTAACAATGCTTTTGCTTTATCGCAGATAGGACAATCGCCCGTGCAGTAAACATTAACTCGAGTCATAATATTTAGGTTTATGGTTCGTTTGGTATTACTCGGAGGCTACAACCTATTAGATATCACCTTAATTAATAGATGTCCCGTCGTTGCAATACAGGCAATAAAAATGCACTCATGGTACACCAATCAATAAAAACGAAGCATAGTCAAAAACACAGCCATTACCAATAAAGATTTTAAATTAGGCCCCAATCAATTGATGTTATTAGCATTTATAATTGAATGTTTATAATTTATTTCTAATTTTTCGTTACATATCCTGCATTCGTATAATAATTACTGAGCACCTTTTTCGCTTAAAATTTTCATCAAACGATCAGCTGGCACATAACCTGGAATAATTTGCCCGTTTTCCATAAACAAGGTTGGAGTACCAGTAACACCAACTTCTCTTGCAGCGGCAAATTGTTTTCCAACAGATTCTTCACAAGCCTTGCCATTCTCAACTTGCGCTACTTGTTGTAATTGCTCCAGTTTTGCACCACCTTTGGCAAAATTCATTGCTTTATTACGATCTTTGGCACACCAAACTGAAACGGCTTTGTAATAAGACGGGGTTTTTGGACCTGAGCGTGGAAATGCCGCGTAACGAATTTCAATTCCGAGGTCATTATAATCACTAATCTCTGCATGGAGTTTTCGACAATAGCCGCAGTCTATATCCGTAAATGCAGTGATGACATGCTTGGTTTCTTTAGGTTTAAAAACAATAAGCGACTCAGTATCCAGATTTTGAATGGAACGCATACGCCCATCCTGTCGCTTACCTTCCGTTAGGTTTACCCGCCGATCAATGTCATATACATCGCCCTCGATCATAAACCGGCCATCCTGGCTCACATAAATCACTTGAGCGCCGTATACAGCCTCATAGATGCCGGGAATCACGGATTCCCCGATACTATCGGCTTTGGTACCCGGCATTAAAGACTGCAACGTGGATTGCACTTTAGCGAGATTGGCATCATCCGCATAACTAAACTGGACGCCAAAACACAGCAGTACTGCGGCTATTACACTTTTCTTCATTTGATGCCTCGCTTTAATTGAGTCTATTTAATCTCTGAAATTGGTATATTGCAAAGGTAAGGCCAGCTTATTCTCTTTCAATATCGCGATAATTTGCTGAAGATCATCACGCTTTTTACCTGTTATCCGTACCTGATCACCCTGTACCGCAGCCTGTACTTTAGCTTTGCTGTCTTTCACGATCTTTACGATTTGTCTGGACAATTCCTTGTCTAATCCCTGCTGTACAATCACCTTCTGACTCACACTCTTGCCACTTGTTACAGGTTGTTGCTCATCCAAACAGCCGATATCGATACCGCGTTTGACCATTTTAATGTGCAATATATCCAACATTTGTTGTAATTGAAATTCGCTTTCACTGATTAAATTAATGTCTAATTCTTTCAATACAAACTTTGAGTCAGTCCCTTTGAAATCAAAGCGGTTTCCCACCTCTCGATTGGCCTGATCCACTGCGTTCGTTAATTCATGGCTATTCACTTCAGAAACCACATCAAAAGAAGGCATGTTGTCATTCTCCCCTACATTTACGCCGAACCAGTTACCACCGTACCGGCGATCAATGCGAATTGGTAGTCACTTCATTGTACACCATGATGCTATCGATTATTTCGATAGATCATGGCAAGCTTTTTATTACAGTGATTTGCTTAATCAAGTTCACGCCTTACCAGCGGTTACGCTAAGCAGACAATGATATTATCAGCTCAACCACGGGGATGATGCTCTGCATGCAAACTTCGCAGTCTTTCCCTGGCAACGTGAGTGTATATTTGAGTGGTTGATAAATCACTATGCCCCAGCAACATTTGAACCACCCGTAAATCAGCGCCATGGTTGACCAAATGCGTTGCGAAACAATGCCGCAGGGTATGTGGCGTTATGTGTTTTTGTATGCCGACTTTAGCTGCATAACGTTTGATTAAATACCAAAATGCCTGTCGTGTCATTCCAGAATGACGCCGGGTGGTAAATACTGCCTCGCTTGCAGCCGGCGGCGCAATTTCGCCTCTTGCCTCGGATAAATAACGTTCCAACCATAATACGGCTTCTTCACCCAATGGCACCAGGCGCTCTTTATTTCCCTTGCCCATCACTCGTACGACACCCTGACGTAAATTAAGTTGCCCCAAGTGTAAATTGACAAGCTCCGAGACACGCAGACCGGTTGCATACAATAACTCCAGCATGGTTTTATCACGCACCCCGATACAATTGGACAAATCCGGCGCATCCAGGAGTGCATCAACATCCGCCTCGGATAAAAATTTCGGCAGAGAACGTCCCAATTTAGGGGCCGCAATACGATCACTTGGATCTTCGCTAATGAGTTGTTCACGAATAGCGTATTGAAAAAACCGCTTCACACTGGATAAAAAACGTGCAGCTGATCGTGATTTAGTCCCCTGATCCACGCGGTCACTCAGGTAATCCAACAGATCACTGCGCGACGCTGCTAATAAATCCGAGCCACTGTGAACACTTAACCATTTAGCTAATCCCACCAGATCGGCTCGATAGGCATCCAGTGTATTCTTACTTAAACCACGCTCCATCCAAATAGCGTCAAGAAAGACATCAACCTGCTGTTGACTGTTGGCGCATACCGCGTCGTGGTGGTCAGATCGCTGACTCATGAGACAACAACCACTTTTTAAGCACCATGTTCATACCATCTGTTTGCCCGGCATAACCGCCCAAACCTTGCTTTGCGACCACACGATGGCAAGGCACAATAATTGGTATGGGATTATGGCGGCATGCACCGCCAACCGCTCTGGGCGCACTATTAAGCGTAGCAGCGACCTCACCATAAGTGATTACAGTTCCAGATGGGCAGGCTGTTAATGCTTGCCAGACACGTTTTTGGAAATCAGTCCCTTCCGGGGCCAGTTTAATTGAAAAGCTGTGGGTAGGATCAGCGAAATATTGTTCAAGTTGCCTCACAATATCGCTACCGTATACATTAAGTGGCGACAGCAACTGGTGAGAAGCCTCTAAAAACACCAGCTCGCATAATTGATTGTTATACAGGCGAATGCCTAACCTGTTTCGATCAACGGGGATGGGTGAATCGATTACGGCATCAAACTGTGTGGCGGTTACTGTTGGGGACGATAAATTGGCGCACATAACGCTTAACCCTGACTTTCTGTAGCTTTTATAGCAATACCCTGAAAGCGAAACGGGCGTTTGGTGATGCCGCCAAACGCCCGTTGTTAACGTCTAAAATCTGTTTAATGCCGAGTTATTAGCAAATCAACGCGGCGGCCAGATTCATCTGCCTGCCGATTTACCTTATAACTTTTCTTTAATACGCGCTGCCTTACCCTGCAGATCCCGTAAATAATACAATTTTGCACGGCGTACATCACCACGGCGCTTTACTGTTACATCCTGAATGCTTGGGCTATGCGTTTGAAAAACACGCTCAACACCTTCGCCATGGGAAATTTTTCTAACCGTAAAGGAAGAATTCAAACCACGATTACGCTTGGCAATGACAACCCCTTCAAACGCCTGCAAACGCTCACGAGTACCTTCTACTACTTTAACTTGTACAACAACCGTATCCCCAGGATTAAATTGGGGGACTTGGTCCTTCATTTGTTCTGCTTCTAATTGTTGGATAATGTTACTCATAACCTGCTCCATTTCTCAGTGCGGCGAATTATACCGAAGAATGATCGTAATAACACCTCAAAGTTGCTTATAGGTGGCAATTTCAGCCTTAAAAATTGGCTTAACTTCCAAGAAAAACCCGACGCAGACCAAGGAAATACGATAATAACCGTTAATTTGATCGCAGTGGATAAACCTCAACGACGCGTCTGCTCACGCTTGAACTCATCCAATAATTCCTTTTTATAATCATCCAGTTCCACATTCTGCAGCAGATCCGGCCGACGCTGCCAGGTGCGCCCCAGAGCTTGCTTCAGGCGCCAGCGATGTATCGCCTGGTGGTCACCGCTGAGCAACACATCCGGGACGTTCTCTCCGGCCACGATTTCCGGTCGGGTGTAATGGGGATAATCCAACAATCCATTCTCAAACGAGTCCTGCGCTGCAGAATGCTCGTGACCCAGTACTCCAGGCAACAAACGGCTAATGCCATCAATAACCACCATGGCAGCCAGGTCGCCACCACTTAATACGTAATCGCCTAATGAACACTCTTCATCCACCTCCCCCTGAATCAGGCGCTCATCAATCCCCTCATAACGCCCTGATAGCAGTATCAACCCCGGTGATGCCGCAAATTCCTTAAGCTTATCCTGCGTCAAAGGCCGACCCTGCGGGGACAAATAAACAGTTTTAACTGATTCTCCAAGTTTTTGCTGAGCAGCGTTTCTTGCCGCCTGAATTGCAGCACGCAATGGCTCAACCTTCATCACCATTCCAGGGCCACCACCATAGGGGCGATCATCAACCGTACGGTGATTGTCAGTGGTGTATTCTCGTGGATTCCAAAGATGCAGATTGAGTAGCCCATGCTCTATTGCCCGGCGGGTCATGCCGTAGGACTGGATCGCGTCATACATATCTGGAAACAGGGAGATAACATCAAAGCGCATAACGGATTTACCTTCAGCTCAGGGTCAAAGCTGATTTTTTACTATTGCAACGCAAGCGACGGGTAATCCAGCTTGCTATTTAATACAGCGAATAGAGGGAGTTAGGACTGTTGTGCGGAATCGTTAAGTATCGAATCGCGACTGGATTATGGCACCTTGTGCGCTAGAAGTCAGAATCCCAGTCCACTGTTATTCTGCCCGCCTCCAGGTCAACATCAAGGACAAACAGATCAAGCACATACGGAATAAGGTATTCCTGCTCACCTTTAACAACCAGCACATCATTTGCCCCGGTTGCCATCACATGATCCACTGTTCCCAGCGTCTTGTCCTGTACGGTTACAACCGTCAGCCCCTCCAGATCAAACCAATAAAATTCACCTTCGTCGGTATCGGGTAGTTGATCTCTGGTTACAGCGATCTCCAGGCCTCGTAATGCATCGGTAGCATTCCGATCACTGACCCCTTGAAATTGTGCAACAAGCTGATTACCGTGGGCGCGAGCCGATATTACAGATGTTTGCACCCAACTGCCGTTCTGTTTTACATACCAGGGGTGATAATCCAATAGATTGGTGAAGGGATCGGTATAGGAATGCACCTTTATCCAGCCTTTAATGCCATAAGGGCTGGTGATCTTTCCAACGGTAATCAGGTCTGATGCGGTTTGCACCATGTCAACAAGCGTCTTCGACAACGGCAATCAAACCAAGGCCCCTAGCATGGAATGTGACATCCACTGAGGCGATAGGTTTAACGTTATAGCAGGCACACGACATGAAGGATTAAAACACCTGCGCACCGCGGACTGCTTAGTAAGCCTAATCAAATCAACCACTGGAAATCTTAAACCATCAGATGGTGTTCTGATGGTTTACTATTTCTGATGTTTAATAATGCTGGCAACACGCTCAGACAATCTGGCACCCTTGTCTACCCAATAATCGATCCGTTCTTTGTTAAGGCGCAGCGTCTCTTCGGCTCCACGAGCCACAGGATTAAAAAAACCAACTCGCTCGATAAAGCGACCATCGCGTTTATTGCGATTATCAGCTACGACGATGTTATAAAAAGGACGTTTTTTCGCGCCACCGCGTGATAAGCGAATGGTAACCATTTCTTAATGGATCTCCGTAAAAATTCAGCGTGTATATCGCACCCGACATTTGGCGGGACACGGGTTAAAGTGAGGGCATATTGTATGTAAATTTGCCGAAGATTGAAACATTTATCTGTCTGCCTTGACTCAATCGACCATAACATTCACGCCCACCCTTTCAATATGGATTAAAACGGCATTCCTGGGGGCATTTTTCCTTTCATTGCCCGCATCATTTTCTTCATGCCCCCTTTGGACATTTTTTTCATCATCTTTTGCATCTGTGTAAATTGCTTCAATAACCGATTAACGTCCTGAATCTGCGAGCCTGACCCCGTTGCAATACGCTTTTTTCGCGAACCATTGATCACCTTGGGAAAGCGTCGCTCATGCGGCGTCATGGAATCGATAATAGCCTCCAAACGCTTGAATTGCTTATCGTCAACCTGATTTTTCATTGCGCTGGTCATGCCTGACATGCCGGGCATTTTATCCATGAGTGCCGTTAGTCCACCCATATTCTGCATTTGTTGCAACTGAGACCGAAAATCCTCTAAGTTAAACCCTTTACCGGTGGACACTTTTTTGGCCAGGCGCTCGGCTTCCTGGCGATCCACTTTCTGCTCAACTTCTTCAATTAGACTTAGTACATCACCCATCCCCAAAATACGAGATGCCATCCGGTCCGGGTGAAACGGCTCAAGTGCAGTGATCTTTTCACCCACACCTAAAAACTTAATGGGCTTTCCAGTGATGTGCCGAATTGACAATGCGGCACCACCGCGAGCATCGCCATCCGTTTTAGTCAGAATCACTCCGGTCAGTGGTAATGCATCATTAAATGCCTTAGCAGTATTGGCGGCGTCCTGGCCGGTCATGCTATCCACCACAAACAAGGTTTCGACAGGATCAATAGCTGCGTGCAACTGTTTGATCTCCCCCATCATATTTTCATCGACATGCAGTCGACCGGCAGTATCAATAATAAGCACGTCCTGGGCCTGCTTACGAGCCGCCTCCAGCGCACTTTTAGCAATAAAAACAGGGTCCTGACTGATATCACTGGGGAAAAACGTCACACCCACTTCGGCAGCCAGAGTTTTGAGCTGTTCGATCGCCGCCGGCCGGTAAATATCCGCACTCACCACCATGACCGACTTTTTCAATTTCTCTTTCAACCAAAGCGACAATTTTGCAACGCTGGTGGTTTTTCCGGAGCCTTGCAGGCCAGCCATTAACACCACTGCTGGGGGGCGGGCACTTAAATCCAGTGTTTCATTCGCCTCCCCCATGAGGCTCTCAAGCTCAGCCTGTACAATTTTTATAAACGCCTGTCCAGGACTCAAACTTTTAGTCACATCCTCGCCAAGGGCCTTTTGCTTAACTTGCTCCACAAAATCACGCACTGCCGGTAGTGCAACATCTGCCTCCAATAAGGCTTTGCGCACTTCACGCAGCGTATCTTTGATATTGTCCTCAGTCAGTCGGGCCTGACCACGAATCTGTTTAAAAGTCTGGGTTAAGCGATCAGTTAAGCTATCAAACATTAAATTAGTTCCATAAGTGGTTATATAAACAATCGGTTAGCAACGAATTAATACTATAACTGGCTAACAAGCCATGCGCTAAAAAATAAAGCGCTGACACACATTAGGCGGACAATGATTGCTTAATAAGCAATCATTTAATAAAAAACCGGTTAAATAAACCGTTAATTCTAGAATAATCGGTGTAGCGTTTTTGGACTCACTCATTGGGTGAGTGCGAGATTTATGTTTTTCAATTAATATTTTTCACTTTTACTTCAATCTTTTACGTAACATTTAAGCGATCAGTTGATTAAAAAACAACAAATCAATCATTGGTAACAGCTGACGCTTGCAAAGATAAAGATATAGGAGTAAGCGATTGTAACTAACCCGACGAATTGCCGCAGGCAACATTGTCAAATTAATCACAACAATTACGCGCGGCAATACCCTATTTAACTGCAAAAATAGTGGAAGGTTCCCCGATGTAGCCGGTCACACCAGCTTGATATTATAACGTGAATTCTTCGCCGCCGAACAATCGATGCAATTTACGGTTACTAATGGCGATACGGCACTCGTTAACAATCACATCTTCCTGACCGGGTTTGGTGTGGGAAATATAAATTTCAGGCTGGTGGTGGAGTTTCGCCAGATCTTCGGCGAGCAGGTTGGGGGTATAGTGCCCCGCTTTTTTACTTAATTCTTCCTCGGCATTGGAAAAGGCGGCTTCAACAATCAGTAAATCCAGCGATTCGTAGCTGTTAAGTACATTCCACAAATTGTCATGATTGGTTGTATCACCACTAAAAGCGAATGCCCCACTCTCTGCTTGCACTCGATAACCAACCCCCGGCACTATATGATTCACCTCAATCATGTCCAGAGTACGTCCATCCAGCTCAAATTTACTGCCAGGCGTCATAGTCTGATAGGCCATCACTGGGTTTTCTTCAGTTGGTAATTTAGCGAAATCCGGCCAGATGACCCAATTAAAGATATGGGTTCGCAATGCATCCAGTGTCTCAGCCTGACCATGAACCATGATGGGGTCTTCAATGCTCTCGAAAATACTATCGACCAATAATGGCAAAAAGGCGAAATGATCCATATGCGAATGGGTGAGGAATATGTGGCGTATTTTACCCAATTCCTCGAGGGTTAAATCGCCAACGCCGCTTCCAGCATCGATTAAAATATCATCGTCCACCAGCAACGACGTGGTTCTTAACCCCACGCCAACACCACCACTGCATCCAAGTACGCGTAATTTCATAGTCCACCGTGCAGAGGTATTGTTGCTTAAAATTCAGCCTTCATTCAAAGAGTTCCCGTATGTTCAATCACTTATTGAGTACAGTCAGCGGCAGCAGTTTATAATACTTTATAAATAAGTTGTAATTATTCGCCTAAAATAATGACAAATGGCGCATGTTATCGTCAACTTCGGGCCATTCACAGCTCAAAATACATGATTAATCGTTTTTTGAACCCAGCATACCTTATAGTATTATGTTGGCCACGATAATATTCGCGTAGAATCAGAGAAATCAGCGTACGATGACCGATTTCAGCTCGACTGACCCTTGATGCGCATAAAATTAACTTTATCTATTGCCCAAACTTGTACATAATTTCATTGTAATTCATTTACTTAAATTCAACTACCGGTTTGATATATCACCATTTATTAGGTATTAACTTAATTAGGCAGTGATTTGATAAGCAATAATTCATCAAACATATCAACCAGACTGAACGGCTGCATACTCGATAACTATAGGAATAATCACTCAAGTGAACAACATTTATTACATCAGATCATTCGCTATACACATATCGCTACTCGCACCACGGCAGCCTCAACCACTACCGGGTGGCGTAACCGCACGGCTACCAGCAACGTCATCAAACACTAGACAATGTGAAAATGGCGTTATTAAAATATGACACAAACAAATATGCCACTAACAATCGTTGCGCTGGAAACCCCAAACGACAATAACCTGGTTCGATTTATGGCAACCATTCCCAGCGATATCATTATCCAGTTAAAATGTAGACACTCGTGATTAACTTTATAACCATCTTAATTTACTGCCTCGCCGGAACTTTATTGGCCTGGCGCTTGTTCTGGCGCAAAGACACACAACAACATACGCTGTTGTTGTCGAAACAAAGCATATTATTATTAAGTTTCGTCGCCGTTTTACTACACACCGTTGTGCTTTATGACTCGCTGTTCATACCCACCGGACTAAGCCTGGGGTTTTTTAATGCCGGTTCTTTAATAATGTGGCTGGTGTCGCTCACCCTAATTTTAGGTGCACTAACCAATCCAGTGGAAAATCTCGGTATATTTTTATTCCCACTGTCAGGACTCGCCTTACTGCTCGGCATTGTATTTCCTGTGGAACATACACTATTGTCCGCCCAAGCCATGGAACTGAAAATCCACATACTAATGTCGATAATGGCTTATGCCCTGTTAAGCATAGCGGCAGTTCACGCGATTGTTTTATCCATTCAGGACAGGCACTTGCGTAACCGTCGCCCAGGGGGGTTCATTCGCGCCTTGCCGCCACTGGAAACCATGGAAACCTTATTGTTTCAAATGATCGGCCTGGGTTTTTTCCTGCACAGCCTATCCCTCATTACTGGCGTGATTTACCTGCAGGACATGTTTGCTCAGCACATAGCCCACAAGACCATACTTTCCATTGTTGCCTGGTTTGTCTTTGCGACACTGCTATGGGGACGCTGGCGATTTGGCTGGCGTGGTGCCACTGCCATCCGATGGACCTTAGTTGGGTTTTTTGTATTACTGCTGGCATATATGGGCAGCAAATGGGTGCTGGAAGTTATCCTTGCACGCTAACACTGCCAATTGATTAGACAGTAGCATCAATATGCAGAACCAAATTCACTAGACCACATGAGGCTCCCCCTTCCTTGAATGAAGTCCCTATAAGCGTACTTGCCGGTGCGCTGGTGTTTCTTGTTTGTCTGTCCGCCTTTTTTTCTGGCTCGGAAACAAGCCTGGTGAGCCTGAATAGATATCGCTTACGCCATTTATGCAAAGCCAAGCATCGTGGCGCACAACGGGCAAGCCTTTTACTGGAGCGTCCGGACCGGCTAATCGGGCTGATTTTATTAGGCAATAATTTTGTTAATATACTGGCATCCTCAATAGCATCAATCATGGCGTTACGCCTATATGATGAAGGCGCAATATTTTCCGCTGCGGTGTTACTCACCCTGGTTATCCTGATATTCGCGGAAGTCGCACCAAAAACCCTCGCGGTATTATACCCGGAACGATTTGCCTTCCCGGCGACCTATGTACTACAGCCCCTGCTAAAAGTGCTCTACCCTATTGTGTGGTCTGTCAACCTTGTCGCAAATTCGCTGCTAAAGTTAATTGGTGTCTCAACTACCGACACACAAAACGAACAACTCACCTCTGAAGAATTGCGCACCGTTGTCAGTGAGGCCGGTGCCATGATCCCTCGTCGCCATCAGAAAATGCTCACCAACATCCTGGATCTTGAAAAAGTAACCGTCAACGACATCATGATTCCACGCAACGAAATAATAGGCCTGGATATGGACGAGGACTGGGAACAAATCACTAAAAAACTCACTCAAAGCCGGCACACTCGCTTTCCAGTGTACCGATCAGATATCAACAATGTGATTGGCTTAATTCATGTGCGTAATACGCTTGAAGTACTGTTTAATTCAGAAGCCAAAAAAGAGGACTTAACGCCTCACATACGGAATGCCTATTTTGTTCCGGAAGGCACGCCTCTCAATACTCAGTTACTGCAATTTCAGCGCCAGAAACGCCGGATAGGCCTGGTCGTAGATGAATATGGCGACATCCAAGGCCTGGTGACACTAGAGGATATTCTGGAGGAAATAGTCGGTGAGTTCACGTCTGACCCTGCAACCAGCAACAAAGACATTCATGAACAAGCCGATGGCACATTCCTGATCGATGGCAGCGTTACCATACGTGAACTCAATCGCAGCATGGACTGGCATCTGCCCTCCGATGGCCCCAAAACATTTAACGGCTTAATACTCGAGCAAATGGAAAGCATTCCAGAGTCAGGCACCAGCATATTAATTGCTGGGTACCCCATTGAAATCGTGCAAATAAAAGACAACACGGTTAAAATTGCTCGCGTCAATCCCAAATTTATCACCCGAAAAAAATCAGAGACTGAAGACTTACCGGAATGAGCGCTCGCCGATTGCCCGCTGAGTGGGAACCTCAAAGCGGTATAATGCTAACCTGGCCACATCAACATAGTGACTGGCACGACACATTGTTCAACGTTGAACCGGTATTTATAGAGATCAGCTGCCACATTTGTGAAACAGAAAGCGTGTTAATCGTAGCGTTTGACGATGCCCACGCCAGACATATTTCTGCCACGCTCAACAAGGCAAAGGTCAGCCTCCAAAACATTTCGTTTGCGAGCATCCCAAGCAACGATGTCTGGGCCAGAGATCATGGCCCTATTTCCATCCTGGAAAACAACCGGCTTTTATTGCTCGACTTTACCTTTAATGGCTGGGGCGGAAAATACCCGGCAACGCTGGATAATAAAATTAATAGTCATTTGTTTGAAAGCGGCACATTTCCGCGGTCACCATTGATATCGATAGATTTCGTCCTCGAAGGCGGCAGTATTGAAAGTGATGGCAATGGCACGATTCTAACCACCACCCACTGCCTATTGTCGCAAATGCGCAACGCAACCCCGCAAAAGCAAGTGATCGAACAAAAGTTGAAAGAACTCCTGGGAGCCACTCGTATACTCTGGTTAACGGAGGGAATGTTGATGGGGGATGATACGGATGGCCATATCGACACATTGGCACGCTTTTGCAACGCAAACACTATTTTGTATACTCAGTGCCTGGACGAACAAGATGTGCACTTTGAATCGTTAAACAAAATGGAACTCGAACTCATGCAAATGCGAACTGCCGACGAGCGCCCCTACAATTTAGTGCCCATTCCATTACCACCAGCGGTTTTTAGTAAGCAGAAGAACAATCAGAACCAGCGATTACCGGCTACTTATGCTAATTTTTTAATTATCAACAATGCGGTATTATTGCCAATTTACAATTTACCGACAGACAATGATGCCATCAATATTGTGCAACAGTGCTTCCCTGACCACAGAATTATCCCTATCAACTGTTTACCATTGATAGAACAACACGGCAGCCTGCATTGCGTCACCATGCAGTTTCCGGCTGGCGCGTTAGCGGAGATGGACTAACAATGTGCCTTAACAGCAAAAAAAGCACAAACCACCTTTACCATGGCAAACCAATGAGTTAATCATTTTCACTTTATACAAAGGCAGGACATGAAGAGACATATCACCGTAGGCCTGGTGCAACACGCCTGCTCAACCAACCTGGCACAAAATCTTAGCGCAACCATTCACGGCATCGAAGAAGCCGCTTCAAATGGCGCCCAACTGGTAGTGCTTCCCGAACTGCATTGCTCGCATTATTTCTGCCAAACGGTAGAAGCTTCTAACTTTGATTTGGCTGAATCCATTCCCGGCCCAACAACCGCCGTATTTGCAAAACTCGCAAAGCAACTTAAGGTGGTCATCATCGCCAGTTTATTCGAACGCCGTACCGCCGGTATTTACCACAACACGGCCGCCGTTATAGACACTGATGGTGACATCGCGGGTATTTATCGGAAAATGCATATTCCCGATGATCCCGGCTATTATGAAAAATACTATTTCACCCCAGGGGATCTTGGGTTTAACCCAATACCCACGTCAATCGGCAAAATCGGCGTGCTGATTTGTTGGGACCAGTGGTACCCGGAAGCCGCCAGGATTATGGCCTTAGGCGGTGCAGAACTGCTCGTCATCCCCACCGCTATTGGTTGGGACCAAAATGACACAGACACAGAAAAACAGCGCCAGCTCGACGCATGGATAACGATACAGCGCGCTCACGCAATCGCCAATGGCCTCCCCATTGCAGTTTGTAATCGAACCGGCTTTGAACTGGACCCAAGCGGGCTCACAAGTGGAATAAACTTCTGGGGAACCAGCTTTATCGCCGGGCCACAAGGAGAAATACTCACACAATGTTCGTCAGACAAAACCATCACGCAGGCAGCAACAACCGACCTTGAACAAAATGAACAAGTCCGCCGCCACTGGCCCTATTTCCGCGATAGGCGCATAGACGCCTACCAGGACATCCTATTGCGCAATCGCGACTAAAGGACCCTGACTAGATTCAACTACGTATTTTTATTTTTGTTAAATGGAATTACTAACTGCTGCTTCTTCCTGCATTCCACTCACCGCGTTATTGTTCTCTGAGCCTTGCCCAACAACGCGCGTGGTTTGAATGCCGCGAGGACTTTCAGAAGCTTCAAACTGAACTTCCTGCCCTTCTTTTAGTGTTTTAAAACCGGTACCGTCAATCGTTGAGTAGTGTACAAATACATCTTCTCCACCACTCTCCGGAACGATAAAACCGTACCCCTTTGCATTATTGAACCATTTTACTGTTCCTAACTGCATAATAATCAACCCCTGTCCATATACAAATTTTGCTAAATAACTACGTAGTCGAGAAACAACTTACAACTCTGCCAAAGTAATAATCACTTTCATATAAACACTATTTCTTAAAACTAACTCTTCAAACAACTTATTAAAACAACTGCTTAAAACTATTGCCTGTTAAAAACCATTACTGCAAACCATTTGTTTACTTAGCGATTGCTTGTAAGCTACGACACAAAAACCATCACTTCAAACCACTGCTTTAACACTTTAGCAACAAACTCCGGGTTCCGGGCAAACAACTAAAACAACTGAAAACAAAAAATACTTATGAGCGCTTGATCAATGCCAATACCAACACAACAGAATTCAAAATTGTTTCACAATTGTAACTACTGTCCATCACTCACAAGTTACATGCTAGTGAGACATTTTAATAACACTAACGCTGTTAGCTTCACTAGCAATTATCCAAACTCTAGACAATTGTTTGCGTGTTTGCAAACGATTTTACAGGTTTATACGAATTTTTATTGCGCCTGGTCGAATGAACGATAAATAAAGATGTTTTATCAACTATAACCATTAGTAAAAGCAATAATGTAACTTATAATAATACGCGTCAACAATGTTGCAATGATTTATTTTTGAATCAATTTAGATTTAGTCTAACTCTAATGCACCGCCTTCAACGTTAAATCACAATTAGAACTCGTCTAAATAAGGTGGGCGAAAAACACTATTTTTTACGGTTTATTTGTTGAGAATAGCTCAATTCGAAAATGTAAAAACAGTTAATTAAAACCACGTTGCATAAACGCATATAATACCCACTGAATTTCTTGCCAGGGAAAACGTAAATGATAGTAATACTTCAACCAAACATAGATCAATCCAGCGAGACATATAACAATGTATTGCAACACTTATCTAACTTACCGAAAATTGAATTCAAAGTGCATAACGTTGAAGGCGCACAACAAACGCTCACGGAAATTTATTTAATTGGAGATACGGCGTCTGTCTCGCTGGAAAGCATCGCAGAACTTCCTGGTGTTGAACGTGTAATTCGAATTGCTGACGAATATCGCATACTCGGACGACACCAGGACAGCGCGAGATCCACCTCATTCGAATACAATGGCGTCGTTTTCAGCCAGGATAATCTCCATGTTTTTGCCGGACTTTGTGCCGTTGATAACCGCACCAATGTTGAGCACATGATGAGGGCGTTAAAGGAAAACGGACAATCGTGCACGCGTATGGGCGCCTATAAGCCCAGAACAAACCCATACTCTTTCCAAGGCCACGGCGCTAAATGCTTACCCTATGTCTTTGAGCTGGCCGGTAAATACGATATTAAAATCATTGCGATGGAAATCACCCACGAAACACACCTGAAGGAAATCAGCGCGGCACTGGAACAAACCGGTTATCCAACCGGGGTGATGCTACAAATTGGAACACGCAACACCCAAAACTTTGAGTTACTGAAAGCAGTAGGAAAACAACAAACATTTCCGGTGTTGTTAAAACGCGGGTTTGGTATTACGTTAGAAGAATCATTAAACGCTGCAGAATACCTGGCCAGTGAAGGGAATACGAAAATAGTGTTTGGCTTGCGGGGAATGAAAACCAACGCCGGTGACCCTCATCGGAATTTGGTGGATTTTGCCCATGTCCCCGTTGTTAAAAGATTGACGCGGATGCCGGTTTGTATTGACCCTTCACATTCAGCGGGAACACGCGCGGCTTCTTCCGATGGCATCCTGGAAATATGCCATGTAACCGCCCAAGGTGTCATATCAGGTGCCAACATGGTTTTAGTGGACTTTCACCCCGATTCTGCCAACGCACTTGTTGATGGCGCCCAGGCATTACAGCTGCATGAATTACCTTATTTTCTCGAGGACGTTCAGATTGCCCGCAATGCTTATGAGCAGCGCCTGGCACTAATCAAACGCTTTGAATTAACCCACCATTGAACCAATACAAGATTTTAACAATTTTGCCAGGAACGACGGCCCTAGCCCGCAAGCGGTGCCTTATTGCAAGCACCGCTGTAACCGCGCACATGTCATTCGGTGCCATGGCAGTGACCTGATCAATACCTGCAAACAGCCACGCCCCACTCACAGACGCCGTTTTGACAATCCCCAAGAAGGACACAATTTACGATATCATTGTAATACCGATGCCAGCGAAAATCTAACTTACGTCCGTCAGGAACAATACTGATACAAATCAATGGCGGTCGCTTAAAAATATGTAACGATGATACGCGAGATAAAAATAAGGGGTAACACATTTAACACGCACATTTAACGCACGCTTGAATTTCCCCTTACTATTAACAGGTTTAAAACCTCGCAATAGCGCAATGGGAAGGTATGGTATGATAGCAAACAATGATACATAAGGAGTTAACCAAATGAAAAACGTTGGCAGTGTAGACAAGGTCATACGCCTGATTATAGGTGCAGGCTTGATAAGCCTGGTATTTATCGGACCACAAACCCTATGGGGGTGGATTGGCATTATACCAATCGCAACCGCGTTTATTAGCTTTTGTCCGCTTTATAAAGTCATTGGCATTAGTAGTGTTAAATCCATATCAGGCAAAGCCAATTGATGACGAATAACAACACCATAATCAGAACAGAGCGCGGTATTGAAAAAGCATCAATAATTTTATTAGCAACATAAATCACGTCACTTCATTAACTCACTTTTGTCCGTTCATAAACACATAAATTACACTTGTGGCACGTCAAATATTTTCCTCACTCCATTTACCCCCGACCGTTGCACCATGATCTACACTAAGAGGCAAGGGAGTACACTTACGATAGTAAATCGTAGTTAAATAGTGGTACGTATACTTAAGATGGAAACACAGCACATTATGCAGGTTCATTGGTTTTCGATCGGCTCACACTATAAAAATCAGGAGATAGCATCGTTTACTCGCAAGTATTTGCAGGACAAGTCAGTGAATCTGTAGGGCTGAAAGGACGCAACATGTTTTATAGGCATAACAGGGGATTGAGTTTACGTACGCACTGATTGTTGTTAACCTGCGGGGGATATAACCATGCATGACTTTATCGACAAATCCTTACAAACACCCCATGCACTGCAAAATATTGGCGCAATCGATCGAACCGCCCGAATCATTATCGGTATCGCGTTAATCAGTGTATTTTTCGTTTTTAATTTTTCACCAGTAACAATGTGGTTGGCAGTCTTACCATTGCTCGGCATATTGCCCTTAACAACCGGCATTCTAGGCTGGTGCCCGGTTTACGCATTGTTCCACACCAAATCCTGTGGCATGGATGAATATAACACGTGTGGCACATTACCATTCCAACTCCAACGTCTGTTCCAACGCCATTGAAATTCGATCAATAAATATCCAATGTAATTAAACCGCACGCTGCACAGGGATGTGCTAAATACTGAAGGGCGTAACGAGTTCACGGAAGGCACTAACACACCGTGAATGCGGGCGGGCAACTCTCTTAACCACTCATTCCCCAATAACCATTGGCCGAGCAACGCTGACAGAGGCTTATTTGGTTGAGTCTTAGGCCACTTCATTAGCGAGGTTAAGCTAGCTTGGAATTATCCAGAATTGATTCTCCGAAATAAACCGTGCTGGATCGACCAACAGCGAACAAATACAGCTGTTACATCGGTATGCAGAGTACAAAGCCGCACTTCTCATTTTGCCTTATAACTTAATTGGGCTTTACGAATTAGCTTCAACAACAACAGCAATGGAAAGATTCCATGAAATAACAAATCAATCATGTCGATGGGCTGTACAAGCTGACCCTGCATAAGCATCGACATTTTTTCCATCAAATGAGGCTGAGGCTGAAAAGGAGCCAACCCTAATGTCAATGTGGCCACTAACAACAACCAGAGTGGTATTTTGTCAAAAAACTTCATACATCGAATTCCCAAACCAATGAATCAACCGGCATTATACCTTTCCAAGCCGCTGTGGCGTTAATAATTACGCAATACCGCAGCAAATAAATGCTTTAATATCAATATGTTCTGAAATTCGAACTCATTTTTGTAAAAAAAACTCTGCCAACAAGGTATAATCCCCGATCCCCAGCTGCCCCAATAAATAAAACACAGGCAGTACATCATTATAACTGATGACTAAAAACTGGTTGTTAAAGCCGATTATTAAATTATCTAGGATTTATGTGGAATGCTAAATGAGTCTCACGACCGATCATTGAGGTCGCTGGTAAAATTACTCGGCACCTTGTTAGGCGACGTATTACGAACACAAGAAGGCGAAAATGTTTTCGACGCAGTGGAAACACTGCGTCAAGGATATGTCGGTTTGCGCAAGCAGGACGATGAGGAGGAAAGGCATCGGCTCGAAAAATTAATTGAGAGTCTAAGCCCGGAAAAATTGACCCATGTTGTGCGGGCTTTTAGTATCTATTTTGGCCTGGTCAATATTGCTGAAGAAACCCATTTAAGCTATCTGCGCCATGAATCAAGCAAAGATGAAGGTCCAAACTGGGTTGGCTCCTTTGATCTTACACTTCGTCAATTAAAACAATCAGGCATAAGTGCTGAGCAACTGCAGGTGCTACTGAATCAACTGCACTATCAGCCGGTAATTACAGCTCACCCAACGGAATCCAAACGCCGCACGATACGCGATTCATTACGCCGAATTACCTTGGTAAACAAGCGCCTTAATGAAAATAATTTAACGAAATACGAATACGACGATTGCCTGCAGCAATTCACGAATTTAATTCAGGTGTTATGGAAAACTGACGAAGTACGCACCGATCGCCCCATGGTTAAAGATGAAATCGCCTATGGTTTAACTTATTTTAGTGAGTGTTTATTTGAAGCGGTACCGGCAACTTATCGTCAATTGGAAAACGCCATTGCACGTACTTATGGCGACAATAATACAAACACCTTACCTCTGGTTAAAGTCCCCAGTTTTTTACATTTTGGTTCCTGGATAGGCGGTGATCGTGATGGCAACCCCAACGTAACATCCAAAACCACGGTTATGGCCCTGTACCTGCAATCACGCGCCATACTTGCAGAATACCTGGAGCGCATACAAAGCCTAATCGCCAGACTCACGCATTCCATGAAATTCTGCACTCCTAGTGCTGAATTACTGCTTAGCCTGAAACAAGCAGAGGCCTACATAAAGTCAAATAACTTTGAGGAAGAACCCTACCGACGTAAACTCGCCATTATGCGTTACCGGTTAAAGCAGAACCTGGCCTATGTAAAATCCAAGCTACAGCATCAGGATACGCAAGAAACACCAACCACCACACACAAATATAAAAACGAACGGGAATTTCTAGCCGACCTGTATCAAATTCGTAATTCACTGATAGGACACGGCGACGTCCAGGTCGCTAATGAAGATTTACAGGATTTAATCAGACTGGTGGAAACCTTTGGGTTTTATTTATTACACTTAGATATACGACAAGAATCGACCCAGCACACTCAAGCAGTTGCAGAAATCCTCAAGGAATATGCCCTTGATTATGACAGCCTAAATGAAGCACAGCGTTTGCAGGTTTTGTCCCAATTAATATCCAAGCCCATACCAGCCTCGTTTGATACTAATAACTTTAAGGGTCAAACGAAGGAAACCCTCGAGGTATTTCAGGTTATCGCTGATACACGAAAAGAACTCAGCGACAAGGCAATCGGCAATTACGTCATTTCCATGACCCACCAGGCAAGTCATATTATGGAAGTGATGTTGCTGGCGCATCATTTGAAGCTGGCTGGCAAATGTGATGAACAGTGGTTTTGTCACATAGAAATTTCCCCCTTATTTGAAACCATCGAAGATCTTGATCACATTGAACCGGTAATGAGCAGCCTGCTGGATAACGCGGTTTATGCTGCATTACTGAAATCTTCCGGTAATTTGCAGGAAGTCATGCTGGGTTACTCAGACTCCTGTAAAGACGGCGGCATTCTAGCCTCTGCATGGAGTCTTTACGAAGCCCAGAAAAAAGTAACCGACTTAATGAACTCACGAGGAGTGGCAAGCCGCTTATTCCACGGTCGCGGTGGCACCATAGGCCGGGGTGGCGGCCCCACACACGACTCCATACTGGCGCAGCCGGAAGGCACCGTACACGGCCAGATTAAACTTACCGAACAAGGTGAGGTGCTGTCATTCAAATACGCCAATGTGGATACTGCCACTTATGAGTTAGGCATGGGGATCACCGGACTGCTGTTTGCCAGTAATAATTTGGTTGCCACAACTCAACCGGACCGCAAGGATTATCTGGCCATTCTGGATGAGCTTGCTGATTCCGGGGAACAGGCTTACCGTAATTTAACCGACAACACGGACGGCTTTCTGGATTATTTCTACGAAGCCACACCAGTGTCCGAAATTGGGTTAATGAATATCGGGTCTCGCCCATCACACCGCAAAAAGGCGGACCGCTCCAAATCGTCAGTACGCGCAATCGCCTGGGTATTTGGTTGGGCGCAGTCCCGGCACACACTGCCAGCCTGGTATGGAATTGGCACCGCACTGGAGACCTGGCGCAACAATGATCCGCTGCGACTGGTTAAATTGCAAAAAATGTATCAGGAGTGGCCCTTTTTTCAAGCGATGCTCAGCAACACCCAAATGGCATTATTTAAAGCCGAACTGGATATCGCTCGGGAATATTCCATGTTGTGTGAAGACAAAGCAACAGGTGAGACTGTTTATCGGCTTATTCGAGAGGAGTATGAACGAACCATACTGCAAGTACTAAATATTGCCGGACGGCAAACCTTGCTGGAAGATAATCAGACATTGGCGCTATCGCTGACACGAAGGGACCCCTACCTCGACCCACTCAATTATATTCAAATTATCCTGCTGAAACGTTATCGCAACGAATCGGTTAGTGATGAAGAGAAAGAGCAGTGGTTAAATCCCTTATTACGCTCCATTAACGGCATTGCAGCCGGAATGCGTAATACAGGGTAATACGAAATAGTATGACCGAAAAACGAAAGCCGTAACGACTATGCTGCGCCTTTGAACCTAGAATAATCAGTTGAACACCGGTTGTCAGTCAATCTCAGTGTCCAGTGCAAGGCGTGTTCCGCAGGCAATGGCCGTAGTCCTTGGCAAGGGACACAACACGGCAATGGACACTGAGATTGGGTGACAATTGGTGTAGCGTTTTTAGGCTCACTCATTGGGTAACGGTGTCCGGTCGCTATCATAAATAGCGTAGCATTAGTGGCATGAGCTGTCGTGTGTAAAGTTCTA